>ERZ795052.5-NODE-5-length-278962-cov-135.738099_pt1 | contig 278962 bp, 266 predicted proteins | sample MGYA00375136_ERZ795052 | MGnify/ENA primary metagenome ERZ795052 (study PRJEB30181, sample SAMN05720156) | activated sludge metagenome | isolation source: Anaerobic digester | place: Japan | collected 2015-05-26 ...
GCGGAGAGGCTCCCGAGGAGGGAGAACACCCGGCCCTGCATCCCCGGTTCCACCAGCGCCTGCCCGAGGGCCAGAAGTGGCCCGTTGGCGATCGGGCCCATGAACCCCGTGAGGAACGACGCCCCCAGGGCGAGATAGAGGCCGGTGGGAGGCAAAAAACCCATCGCCAGGATGCCGATCCCCATCCCCACGATCCCGAGGAGGGTGGTGAACATGCGCCGCCGGAATCCACCCCAAGTGCTGAGGACGAGCCCGCCGAGGATCATCCCGATCCCGAAGGCCGACTCCAACCAGGAAAGCTCGAGAGCCCCCTTCCCAAAATGGTTCACCACGAACAAGGGGAGGAGGGAGAAGCCTGGATTGACGAGGAAGTTGATGAGGGCCGCACCCAAGAGCACGATGAGGAGCCCCTTCCATCCCCAAATGTAGCGGAACCCCTCCCCAAGCTCGACAAGGTAGGGTCGCCTCTCCCCCGCCTCCGGCCGAGCGGGTTGGGGGATGGGGATGAAGAGGAGCGGGACGATGGCGAGGGCCGCGGTGAGGATGTCGAGCCCCATGATCCAATGCATGGGGAGGACCGCAAGCAGGATCGCCCCGATGGGCGGAGCGATGATGTTCATCGCCCCGTGCATGGTTTGGTTCAGGCCGGCCACCCGGGAAAGCTGCCGCTCGGGGACCATGAGCGAGGTGGAGGCGGTCATCGTCGGCCAGTGGAACGCCCCGCCCAGCCCGCGGATCACCTTGACCAAAAAGATGTGCCACACCTGGATCCGCCCGATGAAGAAGAGGATGCCGAGCCCCGCCGAGGCGAGGGCGATCACGCCGTCGGCGACGACCATCACCCAGCGGCGGCTCCACCGATCGATGAGGGCCCCGGCGAATGGGCCCAGGATCACCTGGGGGAGGACCGCAACGAGGGTGGCCGTGGCGAGCACCGTCGCCGAGCCGGTCTCCTGGGTGAGCCACCACACGAGGGCGAACTGGGCGACCGAGCTCCCGAACAGGGAGAATTGCTGCCCAGTCCAGATCGTGAAGAACCGCGCCTTCCACCGCTCCACGTGCCTCCTCCTCGTTCCGCCCCTCGGCCCCCCTCACCCTCCCCTCTCCCCCGGGTCTTTTTCCCCCTCCCGTGAGAGGGAGGGGCGTGGGGAGGGTGGCCCCCCCTCACCCTCCCCTCTCCCCCCGCAGGGGGGAGAGGGATCGAAGCCCCCTCACCCTACCCTCTCCCCCCTGCGGGGGGAGAGGAACAAAAGGTGAGGGGGGAGAGGGATCAAGGGTGAGGGGGGGAAGGTGAGGGGCATCCCTGAAGGGTCCGTCTACGCCGGAAACAGCCGCTCCCGGAGGAGCTTCGGCGGCAGCGACCCGCAGGAGAGGATCGCGTCGTGGATCTCCCGCAGCGGGACCCCCGGGTTCCGCCGCTTGTACTCCTCGATCACGCTCAGGATCTCGAGTTTTCCGATGAGGTAGCTCATGGGCTGGGTCGGCGCCGCGGTGTAGCGGTAGACCTCGGCCTGGGCGTTCGCCCTCTCCAGCCCCACCTCGTCCACGAGGAACTGAATCGCCTCCTCGACCGTCATCTTCCCGGTGTGGAGCGATACGTCGAGGATGATCCGCGCCGCCCGCCACAGCTGATCCTGGAGGCGCGCCAGTTTCTGCACCGGCTCGCGGATGTACCCGAGCTCCTCCATGAGCTCCTCACAGTAGAACGCCCACCCCTCCACGAACAGGGAGGAGAGGACGCTCCCCAACTTGCGGGGGAGGGTCTTCGTGTACCGGTTGGCGTACACGAGCTGGAGGTGATGGCCCGGGTAGGTCTCGTGGAGGCACGTCACCGGGATCTTGGCGTAGTTGTGGCCCGCAAGCTTCTCCTCCTGGGCCTGCCGCGGCATCCTCCGGTCCACGGGCGTGACGAGGAAGATCCCTTCTTGCTTCTCCTCCAGAGGCCCGGGCATCATGTACGCCGCGTAGGGGATGACGGGCCGCATCGAGGGCGGGGTCGCCTGGACCGTGAGGCTCTCCCCAGGGGGGATGGTGGCGACGCCCTTCTCCTGAACGAACCGCCGCACCCGCTCCACTTCCTTGCGGTACACGGACAGGAGCTCGCCCCGCTTGGGATGGTTCTTCTTCGCCTCGTCGAGGATCTCGCGGGCGGTCTTCCCCGGGGCGACCTTCGCGGCGACGGTCTCCATGAGGGCTTTGGTGTCCCGGAAGATCTTCCAACCTCGCTCGAGGAGCTCGTCGGCTGTGTAGTCGAGGAAGTGGTCCTCGCGGAGGATCTCCTCGAAGAGCTCTTTGCCCGCCGCGAACTCGCCCTGTGCCCGGGGAAGGACTTCCCGCTCCAGGAACGCAATGTAGTCCCGAACGGCAGCCGCAGCGGCCCGGCTGGCGCGGAATGCGCGGGGCGCAAGGCGCGGGGTACGGAGGCTCAAAAGCGGGATGACAGTCCGGAAGAGGACCAGGCTTCGCTTCCCCCCCTCGATCGCGACCTCCGCCCACACCTTGGGGACCTGTTCTGGGATGAGGTTCTCCTTCCCCTGGCTGAGGACGCGGGGGACCTCCGCGAGGCGCCCGACGACGCTCCTCATCCGCACGCGCAGTGGGGCGAAGTTCCGCATGAGGAGGAGGAATACGCCCCCCAGGGCCTCGTCGAGGTACATCCCCGGGCTCCGTTCGTGGTCGCGCGTCTTCTCGAACCCGCGCCGGAACGACTTCGCGAGCTGGCGGATGAGGGTGTGGTCGATCTGGGCATCGTGGGACCACGACGCGGGGTCAAGCGCCTCCAGTTCAGCGAGGGCATCGTGGAGCATCTTCTCCTGGCGGGCCCGGGCGGCCGGGCTGTGGTCCCCCAGCCGGTGGTCGTAGCGATGGTCGCCGAACTGGGTCGCGGCGACCGGGATCTCCTCAAGCATCCGGCTGAAGAACCGGTCTACAGCAGCGTAGAACTCGGCTTCGCTTACGGTGGGCACGTTCTCCTCCTTGGCCTTCCCCCTCGGTTGCGAAGGCAGGGCAAGGATACCCGCTGGGGGCCGGCGGTGCTCCTCACACGCGCGCGCGGCGCGGACGGGCGATGCGGTACAGGAGCCATGCCCCGACGGCGATCACGGCCACGAGAAGGAGTGGGACGAGGACCAACCCCGCCAGGAGGAGGACGAGGATCCCACACAGCGGGATGAGGAGCACCCCCACGAGCGCCCCGCCCGCCGCAAGCGCGGCTCCGGCGAGCCCCGTCACGAACCGGATCACCCGGCCGAAAAGCCCGCACACGGTTCCCAGGATCATCGCTTGATCTTCTCCCGCGCCTCGGCCTCGGGATGGACCTCGAGCGATTCCGTGTACTCCACCCGGCCGATGCGACAGCCAGGCCCGATGTGTACGATCTTCCCGCGCACGACGTCGGCGGTGGTCGCTTCGAGGTGGATGTGGTCGCCCTCGATCTCGCCGACGGTGAGGGTGCCGATCCCAACCCCAAACCGCAGCCCCCGGCTCAGGCTGAACCCGAAGTTGAACCCGGAGCTCGCGCGGATGTCGATGTTCTCCCCGCCGATCTCGCGGGCGCGGCTGTCCCCGACGAGCTTCACCTCGACCCGGTCCGCGGAGAGGAGCCCCCCGATCTCGAACCGGCCCGACGAGGTGAACACGTCGGTCTCGAGGTCGCAGGCGACGTTGAGCACGCCGCTCACCCGGACGTAGTGGCCGCGGAGGCTGCCCCCGATCCGCTGGGCGCCCGAGGAGCGGAGTTCCTTCACCACAGCATCGCCTTCGATGCCGCAGCTCCCCGAGGTGACGAGGATATCGGCCTCCACCCGGCTCGTGAACTTCCCGGATCCGGAGACGGAGATCTCCTTCGCCTTCACCGTTCCCTGGAACCGCGCCGACCCGGAGACGCGGATCTCCTGCGCGATGACATCCCCCTCCACCCGCCCCGAGCCGGAGATCCGGACCTGGGTGTACTCCCCGCCAGAGACCCGCCCTGATCCCGAGATGGAAACGCTCTGGCTCTCCATCTACGCCACCTCCCTCAGCGCCAGCTTCACCTGCTCGGTGATCTGCTCCAGGTCCACCCGGTGCTTGATCCGCGACTCGCGGTCGAGCTTGAGGGGCTCGTGCCCGAGCACCCCCAGCGTCAGCCGCACCGAGATCCCCTCCTGGTCGAACGCCTTCTCGGCGAGGAGGGCCGTCATCCCGGTGGACGTGCGGACGGCCGCCTCCTCGGCGCGCACGAGGTCCACGAGGAGCTTCGCCTCCGCCGGGCGGGTCCCGGACCGCATCGCCTGCGCCCCGCACGCCAGAGCCACCAGCTCGCCGAACGTGTACCCGCGCTCCTTCCACAAAAGCTTGCGGCCCTCGGCCCCGATCGGGGTCAGCGCCGCCGGGTTGTCGTGCTGCACGCACTCCGGCGATGCCTCGGGGGCAAGGATCTGCACCAGCTCATCGAGCGACTGCTCCTCCTTGAGGGAGCGGATCTGCTCGATGCGGGTTAGGATCTTGTCCCGGGGGAAGAACGTCTCCTGGCCCGTGACCGTCGCCTTGCGGATGAACCACGCCTCGGGGATGAGGCCCTTCCTCTTCCAACGGTAGAGCTGGCCGTACGAGATCCCGGTCTGTTCCAGGACGTCCTTCTTCGCGATCAAATCCTCATCCATGACCCCCCCTCGCGAGGCCAGTGTAACAAAACACTGTTACAAGTCAAGGCTACTGGGCGACCACACCTACGTTTCGGGTGAGGAGCGGGGGGAGGTGGAGCCCGCCGAACACCCACTCCCGATCGCCCCCGATCGCGACCACGCCGTCCTTGAGGACATCGTAGGCGTTACCGGCGATCATGGTGTTCTTCACCCGCCCGACGACCTTCCCTCCCTGCACCGCGAACCCGATCCCGACGTTGTTCGAGAACGCACCGGATTGGATGTTCCCCTGTCCCAGGCCGAGCACCCCGGCCACGATGAGGCCGTCCTTCATCTCGCGGATGAGGTCGTCCAGGGCCCCCGCCCCGGGGGCGAGGACGAGGTGGCGGGAGGCAGGGCCCGGGGGGACGCGGAACCCTCCCCCGCCGAGGGGACCGCCCTTGATCCCGTTTCCGGTGGGCTCCGCCTTGGCCAGGGCCGCAGCCCGGAGGTCGTAGTAGAAGCTGCGGACCACGCCACGGTCGATGAGGGGGAGCTTCCCCGTGGGCACCCCCTCGTCGTCGAACGACCGCGACCGCGGGCCGAACGGGATCACCCCGTCGTCGGTCAGGGAAAGGCGTGGGTCGAACGCGGCCTCCCCGAGGCGGCCCTTCAACGGGGAGGTCCCGAGGAACACGGACAGCCCGGAGAACCCGATCATGAGGGGCAAGAGGAGGACGGGGAGGCCACTGGGGAGGAACAGGACCGGGGGCCTCCCTGTGGGCGGGGCGGCGATCTTCCGCCCCCACCGGAGTTCGCGGAGGAGGTTTTCGAGGAGGGCCTCCCGGTCGAGGTCGGCCGCCCGCCGCACGGACCGGAACGCGTCCACGCTCCAGATGTCCCCCTGGCGGATGAGCTTAGCCTCTATGGCCATCGAGAGGTAGGACCTCTTCTCGCTCCACTCGCCGCCGGTCGAGGTGTGCACCGCGACCTCGTGCGTCCCCCGCCCGAGCGAGGCGTTGATGATGAGCTCGGGGAACTCATCGCGGATCCGCCGCACGGCGTCCTCGCCCCACGTGATGAGGTCCTCCACCCCGATCCCCGCTACCTCCCGGTCGAGGACGGGGACCGCCGTCTGCGGTCCGTCCTTCCCCGCGAACCGGAACGGGGCCGGGTCGCCGTGAGAGGCAGCGAGGAGGGCGGAGGTGAGGAGGGCATCGTCGCTCCCCCCGGCTGTGGACGCGAACCCCAGCCTCCCCCCCGCGATCACCCGCAGCGCGCGCCCGCGCACCGCCTCCGACCCGGCGGTCTCGATCTCCCCGCCGTTGAAGACGACGGCCACGCCTTCGCGCAGTTCCTCGTACAGCTCCGCTGCTTCCGCTTTGTGCGCTGCCTGGTTGAGGATGTCCATCACCGACCTCCCACCGTCACGTTCCGCACACGCACGTGGGGCGCCCCGGTTGTGGTGGGGAGCGGCGACTGCCCGCCCTTCCCGCACCCCCCCGCGCTCCCCTCGAGCTTGAAGTCCCGCCCGATCAGTTCGATGTTCTTGAGGGTGTGGAACACGTTCCCGGTGAGGACGACATCCCGCACCATCGGCCCGATCACCCCGTTTACGATCTCGTGGCCCCACGCCGCGGAGAACGTGAACTGCTCGAACATCGTCTGCCCGCCGAACGCGGAGCACGCGTAGATGCCGTGTTCGATCCCGTCGAGCATCTCCTCGAGGGTTGCCTCCCCCGGCTCGATGTATGTGTTGCGCATGCGCACGATCGGCTCATGCTCCCATGATACGGCGCGCGCGTTCCCCGTCGGGGTGGCCTTCATCTTGTGCGCCGTGGCCCGGGAGTGCATGAGGCCGGTGAGGACCCCGTTCTTGATGAGGTACGCCTTCCGCCACGGGACGCCCTCATTGTCGTAGGGGGAGTTCCCCCGTTCCCCGGGGCGGTACCCGTCGTCCACCACGTGGAGGGACTCAACCCCGAACCGCGTCCCCAGTTGCATCACCTTGCGCATCGGCTCGTTCCGGAGGAGGAAGTCGGCCTCGCAGATGTGGCCGAACGCCTCGTGGATGAACACCCCCGCGAGGCTCGGGTCGAGGATCACGGTGTACGTCCCCCCCCGGACCGGCTTCGCCGAGAGGAGGTCCACCGCCCGCTGCGCTGCCTTGCGGGCCATCCCCTCCTTCCCCTGGACGGCGTCGAACCCCGCTCCGTAGCCCAGGGACTCGAACGCCGGCTGGATATCCCCGTTCTTCCGCGCCACGGCGGCGAGGGAGAGCGTAACGTCGGGGATGCCCTGCTCGACGTAGGTCCCCTCGGAGTTGGCGTAGGTCACCTTCCGCCAGGTGTCGGTGTAGCGGACGCTCGTGGACGCGATTGCGGGGGAGTGGGTGAGGAGGAGCTTGTTGTAGCCCTCGGCCAGCCGGCGCTTTTCATCGAGGGGAACGCCGCGGAAGTCGCGCCTCATCTCCCCTTCATGGCGCGCCTCCGCCCGCTCCACGGGAGCGAGCCCCACCGGATCCGCGACGTGGCGGGATGCGGTGCGGGCGAGGTGGGTGGCCTCCTCGATCTTGCGCGCCAGCTCGGCCGGGTCGGTGAACACGGCGATCCCCCACGCCCCCCGGACGAGGCAACGCACGATGCCGCCCGCTTCCTCGCCGGATTCGAGCGCCATCAGCTGGTCGCGCTGGAACGCGACCCGGGACCGCGCGACCTGTTCCCAGCGGGCCTCGGTGTAGTCGGCGTGGCTCTTCGCCACGGCCTCACGCAACCTGTCTTCCATCGGACCCCCTTTACCGGGAGATTGTACCGGCCCCTCCCAATGTGATGGGGATCACGTTCCCCGGTGGATCCTCCCGTCTATAATGGGTCCGGCGTAGTGAAGGAGGCGCGGGATGAGATGGTTGTTGGTGCTGGCGCTGATCGCCCTCCCCGCTTGGGGAGCGGAGATCAAGTTCGACGCGGAGCCCCACGCGGAGCCCCGCCTGGGGGGGACGTTCCGGGTGGTTGTGACCGGGGTTGCAGAGGAAGGCGGACAGGCAACGCTCCTCGTCCTGCGGACGGGCGCGGTGGTGTCGGTCGCTCTCGCCCGGGAGGGGGACGCGCTCCGGTCCGCGCCGATCCACGTCCGCCGACCGTGCGATCCCGAGGGGACCCCGTCTGTGTCCGTGCAGCTCGGGGATACGGTCGTTGCGGCGACGGAGCTCGGCGGGGGGCGTGCGGCCACGGCCCGGGTCGGCCCCCGTGGGCGGGATGAGCCCACGCTCGTGCTCGAGCGGTGGGACAACGTAGAGATGGAATGGGTCGCAGCGGAGGAGATGGGGCCGGCCCTGTTCCGGATCGTCCTCACGGATCCCTCCCGCGACACGACGTGCGAGCGGGAGGTCTTGTCCCTCGAGCTGGCCCTGGCGGGGAAGGAGTTCGCCCTCCCCGTGGAGGAGGATGGGCCCGTGACCGGGAGGTTTGTGGGCGAGTTCGTGGTCGCCCTCGAGCCGCGGGGCTGCGACCTAGGGATGCACGTGACGACGGTCGGGGGAGATCTCCTCACCGAAACGGCGGTTTCGGCGGGGGCATGCCTGACGTGCGTTTGGGAAGGGACATCGCTCCGGGCCCCCCTCCCCGTCCTCCCGGTTGCCCTCGCCCCGGAGGCCCTCGTCCTCCCGGTCGGCTGCGTGGGGGAGGTGCACCTGGCGCGGCCGGAGAGGCCGGACGAGGTGCGGTGGTGCGTGGACGGCGTTGAACGCGCCGGCGGGCTGAGCCTCACCTTGCTCGCGGACGCTCCTCGGGACGTGGCCGTGGTGGCCCTGGTGCGGAAGGGGCTCCTGTGGGAGCGCGCCCAGACGACGGTTGCGTTCGTCCCCCGGGTCAAGCTGGCGTGGGTGGACGCGACGACCGGGCTTCCCTCTACCGAACCGTGGCCGTGTACGCAGCCGCTCCAGATCCGCGCTGACAACGTTACGGGCCCGGCCCCGGTGCTCCTCGTGGGCAAGCTCGGCCCGGATCCACGGGTCCAGGAGATCGCCCTCGCTGAAAGCGACGGAGGGGTGTTCGTGAGCAGCACCCTCCGCCCGGCGGACTTCGCGGCCTGCGCGGGCGACGTCCTGTGGGCCCAGTTCCGGGACCCGCGGGGCTGCTACTCCGCCTACATCACCCTTCCCTTGCGATGAAGCGGCTGTCCCTCGTTCTCGGCGTGGTGCTCGCCCTGGGGCGGATCGGGGTGGGGTTGGATGTGGCCCACCCCGTGTTCTTCCTCTCCGAGCCCCTCGTCCTGTGGACGGTGCCGGGGGAGGGGGACCCGACGGTGAGCCATGGGGACGCTCCCGTCTCCAGCGAGGCATGGGATCGCGCCCCCGCTGGGGAGCGGATCCGCTGGGAGGCCTCCCTTCCCAACGCCGACCCCGGGGTGTGGGTGGCGTGCACGGACCGCGCCTGTCACGCCTTCCTCCGGGTGCCGGACGAGGTGGGGGTGGTCGAGGTCCAGGCGAGCCCCGGAGCGCTCCTCACCTTTGCCGGGCAGGCCAAGGTCGCCGATGCGTCGGGGGGGGCGTTCTTCGTCGTCGCGCCGGGGGAGCACGAGCTCGTGGCCGAGCTGGAGGGGGAGGCGAGCCGGCAGTCGGTAGAGGTCCGGCCCGGCGAGAGGATCGCGCGAACCCTCGTCCTCGCCTCGGCCGGCGTGTCGAGCCCTGTCGCCCTCCCCGGGCATACGGTGACCCTGTCCGTGCGCCTCATCGCCCCTCGTGACCACCCCGCCTTGAATGCGGACCTCGCCCTGCCCGCGGGGTGGGAGGCGAGCCCGACGGCGGGGGTGTACGACCCCCTCCGCGCGGGCGAGCTCACCGTCCGCTCGTGGCGGATCACCATCCCCGCGGAGGCGGCCCCTGGCGCCTACGTAGTGGGGATGGCTTTCCCCGACCTGGGCCTGGAGGCCCAGGCCCCGCTGGCGGTGGCCCACCGCCTCCCCCTGCGGGAGGTGGTCGGCCACTGGGACATCGCGGCGGACTGGCTCGATCTCTCCCTCCCGTCCGCGATCACGTACGAACGCCTCCTCTGGGCAGCCACGTTCGTGGGGCGGGAGCTCCCGTTCACCGGCCGCACCCTGACCCAGGCGGATCTGGAAGCCCTCGCGCGGGAGTGGGAGGGGAGCCCGTAGGGCCGCAGCTGGTATACTCTCATCACGCCGATGAACGAGGTCCTGAAGGCGATCCATGACCGGCGCTCCGTGCGCGCGTTCCGCTCCCAGCCGGTGGAGCCGGAGGCCCTGGAGGCGATCCTCGACGCCGGGCGGTGGGCCCCGTCGGGGAGGAACACCCAGCCGTGGCGGTTCGTGGTCGTGGAGTCGGAGGCCAAGCGTGCCGAGCTAGGGAAGCTCGTCCCGCAGCGGGACATGGTGCGCACGGCCCCCGTCACGATCGCGGTCCTCCTCGATCGGGCGGCGGGCTACGATGAGCTCAAGGACGCCCAGGCGATCGGGGCCTGCGCCCAAAACATCCTCCTCGCCGCCCATGCCCTCGGGTTGGGCGCGTGCTGGATCGGGCGGGCCCGCGACCGGGAGGTCGAGGCCCTCCTCGGGGCGAGGGAGGCCGAGGAGTTGATGATGCTCATCCCGCTCGGCTTCCCGGCGGAGGCCCCGCCCGGGCGCGAGCGGCGCCCCCTGTCAGAACTGGTGCGGAGGATCTGATGACCTACGCCCTCGTCGCCGCGCTCCTTCTGATCCCCGCGGTCGGGCTCGGCCTCGTCGCTCTGTCCCTGGCGATCGTGGCCGCGGTCCTCGTCCTCGCCTGCGCCCTCGCCCTCGGCGCCACGGGGACGCTCCTCAACTGGATCCTCACCCTGACGGCGGTGGGGCTGGCGTGGCCTGCCGTTCAGGCCGGGCGGAGGTTCGTCCACCGGGTGCGGGGGGCGGTCGCTACCGCCGTCCCGGGCATTGGGCGGCTACGCGGGGGCTGATCGAAAGGCTCCCGAACGACTTCTCGAACTCCCGGGCGAAGTCGTGGGCGAGGAGGTCCGCCCGTCGGGTGTAGGCTCCCCGGTCCTTCCACGTCGCCTCCGGGCGGAGGATCTCCTCCGGCACCCCGGGGCAGGTCGTGGGAACCCAAAGATGGAACCGCTCATCGAGGGTGAACTTCGCCCGGTCGAGCTCGCCGGACAACGCGGCCCGCACCATCGCCCGGGTGAGGCGGATGTCGATCCGCGACCCTTCTCCGTACGGACCGCCCGACCAGCCGGTGTTGACGAGCCACGTCCGGGTCTTGTACCGATCGAGGTACTCCCCGAGGAGGTCGGTGTAGGCGTGGGGAAGCCGCGGCATGAACGGGGCCCCGAAGAAGCGGGAGAACGTGGACCCCGGCTCGGCGACCCCCGTCTCCGTCCCGGCAAGCTTGCTCGTGTAGCCCATGAGGAACCACAGCTTGGCCTGGTCGGGCTCGAGGCGGGCGATCGGGGGGAGGACGCCGTTGGCGTCAGCGGTGAGGAACACCATGACCGTCGGGTGCCCCGCCCGCCCGGTGGGATCGGAGTTATGGATGAACGAGAGGGGGTAGCTGGCGCGGGAGTTCTCGGTGAGCCGCCGGTCGTGGAAGTCGAACCGGCCATCGGGGGTGATGAACGCGTTCTCCACGATCGCCCCGTGGTCCTCCGGCGGCGCCTCGTGCATCACTGCCCCGTAGATGTCCGGCTCCTTCGCCGGATCGATCCCGATCATCTTCGCGTAGCAGCCCCACTCGAAGTTGAAGATCCCCTCCTCGCTCCACCCGTGCTCGTCGTCGCCGAGGAGGGCCCGCTCGGGATCGGAGGAGAGCGATGTCTTCCCCGTCCCAGAGAGGCCGAGGAAGAGGGCGGAGCGGCCATCGGCGCCGACGTTGGCCGCCCCGTGCAGGGGGAGGATCCCCAACGGGGGGAGGAGGAAGTTCATCACCGTAAACAGGAGCTTCTTCACCGACCCGAGGTACGCTGAGCCGTACACGATCCCCACGCGGAGGGCGAAATCCATGACCACCGCCAGGTCGGACGGGCGGCCCTTGTCGGGATCGTTCCGCAGTCGGCCCGCGTACTTTCGCGGATCGAGCTTGTCGGAGGGGAGGGCAAGGAGGGTGAACGGGCGGTCGGCGAACGGGGAGCGCTCGATGCCGGTTGGGAACGGGCGGAACATGTTGTCGGCGAACAGGGCGGTGAGGGCGCGGTCGGTGAGGAGCCGCACCGGGAGCGCACACGCCGGATCGGCCCCCAGGGCCCGCTCCATCAGGAACAGCCTGGGCTTGGCCGCGAGCGTCGCCACCGCATCGGAGGCGAGGAGCTCGAACGTCGCGGGCGCCATGGGGATGCAGTACGGGGACGTCCAGTCCACCTCGTCGTGGACCTCTGGGCGGTCGACGATGTAGGTGTCCTGCGGCCTCCGCCCAGTGGATTCGGGGGATGTCCAGGTGGCGAGCGCCCCCGAGGCGCTCACGAGGGCTTCCCGGTGGGCGATCGCCTCCCGGACGAGGGTCGGTCGGGAGGGGTTCACGCTGGGCCGATTACCCAGAACTCGCTCCACTTCACGGTCAATGTTCATGGGGCGCCTCCTTCGACAGGCCTGGGCTCGGTTGGAGGTGGACGACCTGGGTGGGGTAGGCGAACTCGATCCCCATCTCCTTAAACCGCCGCTTGAGCCCGAGGTTGATCGCCTGCTGAATGTCCATGTACACGTTGTAGTTGGGGGAGAGGACGTAGTACACGACCTCGAACACCAGGGCGAAGTCTCCGTACTCCTTGAAGTGGGCGCGGTTAAACCGGGTGTTCGGGATCCCCGCGATGATCTCCTCTACCGTCTTCGGGATCTTCTCCAGGAGCTCGGGGGGGGTGTCGTACACGACCTTCAATGCGAAGGCGACCCGCCGCTCCTGCATCTGCCTGTAGTTCCGGATTCGGCTGCCGAGGAGGTCGGAGTTGGCCAGGACGACCTGTTCCCCGGTCAGGCTGCGGATGCGGGTCGTCTTGAGGCCGATCCGCTCCACCGTCCCGCTGATGTCCCCCACGACGATGTAGTCCCCCACGAGGAATGGCTTATCCACAACGATCGAGATGGAGGCGAACAGGTCCCCGAGCACGTTCTGAAGGGCAAGGGCGATCGCAACTCCGGCGATCCCGAGCCCGGCGATGAGGGCGGTGATGTTGATCCCCATGTTGGCCAGGGCGAGGAGGATGACGATGGTCCACAGGGCAATCTTGGCCATGTAGCCCACGGCGTTGAGGGTGGTGGCCGTGGCGGCATCCTTTTCTTGCTCCAGCTGGCGCCGGATCTCGCGGTTGATCCAGTAGGTGATGAGGCGATTCCCCCACGTTGCGAGCTGGATCAGCAAGGCGAGTATGGCCAGGATGCTTATGCCGCGGGACACGGTGGGGGGAAGGTTCAACGCGAGCGAGGCGGCGAACAGGGAGATTGCGCACAAGAACAGGACTTGGGTCCTCCGCGCGAGGTCGGCCATCAGGTGGGTGAACTCGCTGGGGGCTCGCTGCTCACGGGCGAGCAAGCGGCGATGGATCGCCCACTTCGCGAGCCGGAGGAAGGTGAAGACGGCAACACAGATCCCCAAGGCGACGAACCAAGCCCACACCTCGTTACCGGCGACCACGCGGTGGAGGAAGGCCATGGCCTACTGCGTCTTGGTCTTTCGCCCCGAGCCGAGGAACGGGAGGATGACGAGCACGATCCCCCCGGCGAAGAGGATCACCGTGACCGTGGTGGAGATCTGTGGGAGAAGGTTCCCGATCACGACCCCGAGGAGGGCGGTCCCGATGGCGAGGAGGAACCAGCGCATCCGAAGCCACGTTGTGCGCATCGCAGTCGAGGATACCCAGGGGGGGGCGGGGTGTCAAACCAGGTAGCGCCCGCCAACCTCCCGAGCGTGGGAGGGGACGGGAATCTCTTCCCAGGTGGGCTACCGACAGGGGCCCTCGCACCGACGGGGGGATACACTTGGGCGGCGCCGGGGAACGACCTCCTCTGGCGGGAAGGAGGTGGTGGGGAGAGGAAGAGCGTGGTAGCGGATCGTCACGAGGAGAGATGCTTCCGAGGAGGGATGCCGGATGAAAGCGTGCAAGGCTGTGGTCATAGGGTTGGCCATCCTGGCTCTCGGGCCGATGGCTGTGGCCGAGAAGGTGTCGATCGAGTTCTGGCACGCCGCCACTGGGGCGCTGGCGGCGGCCCTAACCGAGGTGGTGAACGGGTTCAACGCGTCTCAGGACCAGTACGTTGTCAACGCTGTCTACAAGGGCTCCTACACGGAGACGATGTCCGCAGCGATCGCTGCGTTCCGGGCGGGCCAAGCGCCGCACATCGTGCAGATCTTCGAGGTGGGGACAGCAACGATGATGGCGGCCGAGGAAGCGATCTACCCCGTCCATCAGCTCATGGCCGATACGGGAACGCCGTTTGACCCTGACCAATACATCGCCCCGGTGAAGGGGTACTACAGCTCAGCCGATGGGAAGATGGTCTCGATGCCGTTCAATAGCTCGACGGCCCTCCTGTGGTACAACAAGGATGCATTCCGCGCCGCCGGGCTCGATCCGGAGAACCCGCCCCGCACGTGGGCTGAGGTCCGCGCGGCGGCGAAGGCGATCGTTGCTGCCGGGGCCGCGAAGATGGGCCTCTCCACCTCGTGGTTGACCTGGATCCAGTACGAGCAGCTCGCGGCCCTCCACGATGTCCCGTTCGCTACGCGGGCCAACGGGTTCGAGGGGATGGACGCTGAGCTCAACCTCAACCATTCGCTGTTCGTGCACCATACGCAGACCCTGATCGATATGCAGGCGGAGGGGTCGTTCAGCTACGCGGGACGGGACTCGGCGCCCGACGCCCTGTTTGGGTCAGGAGAGGCCGCGATGCTCATGGCCTCGTCCGCCCTCCGGGCGCGCGTTGTGCGCGAGGCCCAGTTCGACTGGGGCGTGACGTACTTGCCCTACTACGATGAGTTCATCGCCGAGCCGAAGAACTCGATCATCGGGGGGGCATCCCTGTGGGTGATGCGCCGTCCGCGGGCCAGCGCCGCGGAGTACAAGGGCGTGGCCGCATTTTTCTCCTACCTCGGCCAAGCGGCCACCGATGCGAAGTGGCACATGATGACGGGCTATGTGCCGCTCACGTTCGCGGGGTACGAGGCGGCCAAGGCTCAAGGGTACTACGAGGCCAACCCCGGGGCCGACCTGGCGATCCTCCAGCTCGCTCGACCCAACCCGACGGAGAACACGCGCGGGCTCAGGCTGGGCAACCTCCCGGAGATCCGCGTTGTGGTGTACGAGGAGGTTGAGAAGGCGCTACAGGGGCAGCAGACTGCCGAGCAGGCCATGGCCAACGTCGTCCGGCGGGGGAACGCCATCCTCCGCGAGTTCGAGGCCATCTACGAGTAGGATCGAGGGGGCACGCCCGACATCGGGCGTGCCCCTTGCCCCCTCAGGAGGTGAGCGCCGTGAAGGGCGAGGCCACGTTCTCGAACAAGTTCCTCCCCTATCTCCTCGTTGCCCCTCAGATCATCGTTACGGCCGTGTTCTTCGTTTGGCCAGCGGTCCAGGCGATCCAGCAGTCCGTCCTCCGCTCCGACCCGTTTGGGTTCCACACAACGTTCGTCGGCTTGGCGAACTTCAAGGCGCTGTTCGCTGACCCGTACTATCTGGGGGCGATCCGCCTCACGTTTGTGTTCTCCGCGGCGGTGGTGGTCGCCGCGCTCTCTGCGGGCCTCCTCCTCGCGGTGATGGCGAACAGGCCCCTTCGAGGGGCGAACGTGTACAAAACCCTCCTCATCTGGCCCTATGCCCTCGCCCCCGCGATCGCCGGGGTCCTGTGGCTGTTCCTCTTCCAGCCCTCGATTGGGATCCTGGCCCGGGCGTTGCAGAGCATAGGCGTCCATTGGAACTACACCCTGAACGGGGGGCAAGCGTTGCTGATCGTGGTCCTGGCCTCGGTCTGGAAACAAGTGAGCTACAACTTCATCTTTTTCCTCGCTGGGCTGCAGGCGATCCCGAAGTCCCTCATTGAGGCGGCCAAGGTGGATGGGGCCGGGTCCACGCGCGCCTTCTGGTCCATCGTGTTCCCCCTCCTCGCTCCGACGACGTTCTTCCTGGTGGTGATGAACACCGTATACGCGTTCTTCGACACGTTCGGGGCGATCGACGCCCTCACCAAGGGTGGCCCCGGGAAGGCTACGGAGACGATGGTGTACAAGCTGTACGTGGACGGGTTCAAGAATTTCAAGATCAACAGCTCGGCCGCTCAGTCCGTGGTCTTGATGGTGTTGGTGATCTTGCTCACGGCCTTCCAGTTCCGGTTCATCGAGCGCCGTGTCCACTACGTGTAAGGGGGGGCGATGAAGAGGAAGCGCGTTTCGCGGAACTGGTTCGCTCACCTCGTCCTCATTGTTGGGGTGGCGGTGCTCGTGTTTCCGGTGTACATGGCCTTCATCGGCTCGACCCACGATGCCGCGACCATCGGGCGGGGCCGCCTCCCCCTCACCCCGGGGACCCACATGGCGGAGAACTACGTCCAGGCTTGGGCCTACGGTACAGGGGAGCGGGTGTCGGGGACACCAGTGCGGATCATGATGACGAACTCCCTCCTCATGGCGGTGGTGATCGCCGTGGGGAAGATCACGGTGTCCATCCTCGCTGCGTATGCTGTGGTCTTCTTTCGGTTCCCGCTGCGGATGTTCTTCTTCTGGCTCATCTTCATCACCCTCATGCTGCCTCTCGAGGTCCGCATCATCCCGAGCTACAAGGTCGTTGCCGATCTGGGGCTCCTCAACTCGTTGGCAGGCCTGACCCTCCCCGTGATGGTGTCCGCCACGGGGACCCTCCTCTTCCGCCAGGTGTTCCTCACCATCCCTAAGGAACTCCTCGATGCGGCGAAGATCGACGGGGCCGGCCCGATGCGGTGCTTGTGGTCGATCATCCTCCCGCTGGGGCGACCGAGCATCGCTGCCCTGTTCGTGATCCTGTTCGTGTATGGGTGGAACCAGTACCTGTGGCCGCTCCTCATCACGACGGAGAAGAACATGGATACGATCGTGATCGGGATTGTGAAGATGCTCGGGACATCTGAATCCCTCATGGATTGGAACCTCGTCATGGCGACCACGGTGATGGCGATGGCGGTGCCGATCGTGGTGGTGATCCTGTTCCAGAAGTGGCTCGTGAAAGGACTTGTGGAGACCGAGAAGTGACGGGGAGGCGAGGATGATGCACGTGTGGACGTGGCTGGTGGTGGTCGGTCTCGCGTGCGCCTTCGCGTTGACCGCGCTCCCTGGCCGCGCCCCGATCGCGGAAGGAGGTCCCGTGGCTCGGGTGGTGGTGATCGCCCACCGGGGGGCGCGATCGGTGGCCCCGGAGAACACCCTCGCTGCGGCGAGGCGCGCGGCGGAGCTCGGGGCGGATGGGTGGGAACTCGATGCCCAGCTCACGAAGGATGGGGAACTCGTCGTCATGCACGACGACGTGCTGACCCGGACTACGAACGCCCGCGAGGCTTTCCCGGAGCGCGCCCCGTGGCGGGTGGCCGACTTCACCCTGGCGGAGATCCAGACGCTCGATGCGGGGGCGTGGTTTGGGCGTGAGGATCCGTTTGGCACGATTCGCTCCGGTGAGGTTCGGGCGGAGGAAGCGCAGGCGTTCGTGGGGGAGCGGGTGCCCACCCTCCGCGATGCGCTCCTTGTCAGTTCCGAGCTTGACCTGTTCGTGAACATTGAGCTCAAGGGGACGCCGTTTGCTCCCCTCTCCTCTTCCGGCCGGGAGATGGTGGAGAAGGTCGTCTCCCTCGTCCGCGAGCTGGGGATGGCCGAGCGGGTGATCGTCTCCTCGTTTGACCACGAGCGGATCCGCTACCTGGGGGAGATCGCCCCCGAGATCGCGGGCGCGCTCCTCGTCCTCTCCCTCCCCCCCGACCCGGTGGGGTACGTGCGCGGGTACGGGGCGGAGGCCATCAACCCGCAGGCCACTGCCTACGACCGGGAGAAGGCGCGCCTCCTCCACGAGGCGGGGTACGGGGTGTACCTGTGGACGGTGAACGACCCGCGCGACCTCGCCCGATTCGCTGCGGAGCCGTATGTCTCGGGGATCATCACCGACTGGCCCCAGCGCCTGCGGCCACTCGTCGCGGGGAGGTAGAATTCGCTCGGCTCCAGGCAAGGGGGTGAGAGTGGGGGAGAACTGCGACCGGTGGAAGCTCCTGGTCAATGCTGGTGGAGGAAAAGGAGGGAACGATGAAGCGTGTGGTGTTGATTGCAGGGTTGTTGGTCCTGATGGTCGCTGGGTTGGCTCAGGCCAAGACAACGGTGGAGTTCTGGCACGCGATGAGCGGGTCTCGCCTGAAGGTCCTGGAGAAGATCGTCTCCGACTTCAACGCCGCCCATCCCGATGTGGAAGTGCGGGCCGTGTTCACCGGAACGTATGAGGAGACCCTCACCAGGTTCATCGCCGGCTACCGCACGGGCACGGCCCCTCACCTCGTCCAGGTGTACGAAGTTGGTACCCAGACCATGATCGACTCCGGGGCGATCATCCCCGTCTACCAAATCCCGGGGATGCTCGGCGAGACGTGGGATTGGGCTCAGTACGTGCGCCCGATCGTCCTCTACTACTCCGTGGATGGGGACCTCTGGCCCTACCCGTTCAGCTCCTCCACGTTCATGCTCTACTACAACAAGGATCATTTTCGTCAGGCCGGGCTCGATCCCAATAAGCCCCCGACCACCTGGGACGAGATCGAGGAGTACGGGGAGAAGCTGATCCAAGCGGGGGTGGTGAGTAGCGTCCTGTCCTTCGGTTGGCCGGACTGCATCTTCGAGCAGGAGCTCGCCCTCCACAACTACCTCTACGCCGACAACGAGAACGGGCGGGCCGATCTCTCCACGAAGGTCACGTGGCCGGATGCGTTCAGCGTGAAGTTGTTCGAGACCTGGACACGGCTTTCCCAGAAGGGGATCTTCCTCTACGGCGGGCCGGAGTACGACGCCAACGCCGCGTTCACCGCGGGGAAGATCTCGATGCTCCTCCAGTCTACCTCGTCCCTGGACGGGATCCTGAAGACGGCCCAGGGCAAGTTCGAGGTGGGCACGAGCTTCCTGCCCCGGTTTGCTGACGAGCCGTCGGGCAACTCGGTGATCGGGGGCTCAAGCCTCTGGGTCCGCAAGGGCCAGTCCGAGGCCGAACTCCGTGCCGTGTGGGAGTTCCTGAAGTACCTGAGCCAGACCGATGTGGCCATCTACTGGCACAAGGGCACTGGGTACTTCCCGACCACCAACGCCGCCCTGAAGGAGCTCATGGATAGCGGGTGGTTTGTGGAGAGCCCGAACCACCTCACGGCGTTCCTCCAGATCCTGTCTGGACGCCAGGACACGGCGGCTGCCTTGGGCGCCCGCTTGGGGCCGTTCCCGGAGATCCGGGACTACATCCGGACAGCGATCGAGAAGGCGTGCGCCGGGACCCTTTCTCCCGAGGCGGCCCTCGCCGAGGCGGCGGCCAAGGCCAACCGGGCCCTTCAGGAGTACCGGTCGTTGATCAAGTAGGCGCGGCCAGGGAGCACCGGGGCAGGGGCGCTCCTGCCCCGGTGTGTTCTACCTAAAGGAGATCATGTGGAGGCAAGGTTCCCCGGGTACCGGCTGCTTCCCTACATCCTGATCCTCCCGTCCATCGCCGTCATCATCGTGTTCCTCGTGGTACCGTTCGCCATGGCGGTCCAACAGTCCTTCTACCGGACCTCCCCGTTCGGGACCACGACGCTATTCGTGGGCTTCGATAACTACAGCCAACTCTTCTCCGCGCCCGAGTACGTGCAGAGCCTCCTCACGACGCTCGTGTTCGCTGCCCTGGTCATCGGGGGGGGTCTTGCGCTATCGCTTGCCATCGCCATCCTCGTCACGAGGAAGATCCGGGGGGTTGGGTTCTACCAGGTGGCGTTCATCTGGACGTACGCCCTGTCCCCGGCCGTGGCCGGGATCATCTGGGCCCTCCTGTTCGACCCCTCGGTAGGCCTCGGGACCTACCTCATTCAGCAGCTGACCGGGTACCGGATCAACATGAGGGTCAGCGGGACCCCAGCCCTCCTCATCGCCGCCGCTGCCGCGGTGTGGAACATGCTTGGCTACAACATCTGCTTCTACATCGCCGGGCTCCAGAACGTGCCCAAGGAATTCGAGGAGGCGGCGCGGGTGGATGGGGCCAGCCCGTGGCGAACGTTCTGGCGCATCACGTTTCCGATGCTCTCCCCCACAACGGCGTTCCTTCTCTTTACGAACACGATCTACGCCTTCTTCCAGGTGTTCGGTCTGATCGATATCCTGACCCAAGGCGGTCCGGGTGGGGCCACGGAGATCCTCGTCTACAAGCTGTACCGGGATGGGTTCATCCGCCTGCGGGTCAACTACGCCGCGGCCCAGTCCGTGCTCCTGTTCCTCATGGTGGCGGCGATGGCCCTGTTCCAGCTTCGGGTGACCACAAGGCGGGCTGAGTACAGCCGATGAGGTGGAAGATGAGCAAGAAGACACTGTACAAAATAGGCGTGCACGGGACGCTCATCCTCATCCTCGCCGCCGTGGCCTTCCCCCTGTACTTCACGTTCGTGATGGGGACCCTCAACCACCAGGAGGCCTACGCGTTCCCGCCGAAGCTCATCCCGGGGAACCAGTTGTTCGCCAACGTGGCCGAGGCGTGGCAGCGGGTGAACCTGGGACGGCTCATGGTGAACAGCGCCGTGGTGGCCCTCGCGGTGACCGTGGGGAAGATCATCCTTTCCATCCTCGCTGCGTTTGCCTTCACCCACTTCCACTTCCGCGGCCGGATCCTCCTCTTCCCGCTCTGCATGGTCACCCAGATGCTGCCCCTCCCGGTCCGGATCATCCCTGCCTACAGTCTCATGGCCAGCTTCGGGTGGCTCAATACGTACTACGCCCTCATCATCCCCTACCTCGCGAGCACCACCGGGCTCCTTCTCTTCCGCCAATTCTTCCTCACCGTCCCCGATGAGCTGCCCGATGCGGCGCGGGTGGATGGGGCCGGCCCGTTGCGGTACCTGTGGCACGTGCTGATCCCCCTTTCCCGGACCAACATCGCGGCCCTGTTCGTCATCGAGTTCGTGTACATGTGGAACGAGTACCTGTGGCCACTCATCGTCACGACGGATCCCAAGATGCGGGTCGCCCAGATCGGGCTCAAGATGCTGATCACCACCGAGCGCACCACGGCGGAGTGGAACATCATCATGGCGGGCACCCTCGTGATCATGCTTCCCCCCTTGGTGATCCTGATCCTCTTGCGCCGCCAGTTCGCGCAGGGGATCGCGATGCAGAGCACGAAATAGGGGGCGAGGTGGCTGAGCCACGACCTGAACCAGGGGAGGCGCCCGCAACCGCGGGGAGTTTGTTGCTTGGGGCGGCGGTCCGATGACGGCCATCGCCGGGTACCTCCTGGATTTGGATGGCACGGTGTACGTGGGGGAGAGGCTCATCCCTGGCGCCGATCGGGCGATCGCCCACCTGCGGGAGCTGGGGCGGAAGGTCCTGTTCGTCTCGAATAAACCCCTCTCCTCCCGCCGCGATTACGCGGAGAAGCTCAGTTCGCTCGGGATTCCCGCCCACGAGGACGAGGTGATCAACTCCTCCTATGTCCTGGCCCAGCACCTCTCCCGGGAGGCCCCGGGCGCCAAGGTGTTCGCCATCGGGGAACTGCCTCTCCTGGTGGAGCTTTGCCGCGCTGACCTCGATCTCTGCGAGAATCCTGAGAAAATTGAGTACGTGATCGCTGCGTTCGACCGTACCTTCGACTACCGCAAGCTCGATATCGCATTCCAGGCTTTGCGCCGCGGGGCCCACTTCTACGCCACCAATCCGGATCGCACCTGTCCGGTGGAAGGGGGAGAGATCCCTGATGCGGCGGCGGTGATCGCGGCCCTCGAGGCCACCACTGGCCGGAAACTGGAGAAAACCTTTGGGAAACCCTCACGATTCATGGTGGAGGCAGCGCTCTCAATCCTGGGGCTTCCGGCCGACCAGTGTGCCATGGTTGGCGACCGCCTGGAGACGGACATGAAGATGGCCAAAGAGAACGGGCTGTTGGCCATCCTCACCCTGACTGGGGTGACCCACCGCCGCGACCTCGCGTCGTCCCCCGTTCAGCCCGACCACGTGATCGAGGGGATCGGGGACCTGCCGCGGCTCGATCGCGAACTCAACATGAGGTGATGAAGATGCGTGAACGGATAGTGATGGTTCCGGTGGAGGATCTTCGCCGGTTCGTGCGGGACGTGTTCGTCGGGGTCGGCACTGCGCCTGAGGACGCCGCGATCGCGGCGGAGGTCCTGCTCGCCTCCGACCTGCGGGGGATCGAGTCCCACGGTGTGTCCCGCCTCAAGATGTACTACGACTGGATCAGGAAGGGGATTATCTCCCCTCAGGTCCGGTTCGAGGTCGTGGGGGAGGGGCCCACCACCGCCGTTGTGGACGGCCACACGAGCCTTGGCCATCCCGTCGCCCATCGGGCGATGACCCTCGCCATCGACAAGGCCAGCCAGTACGGCCTGGGGGCGGTGGCGGTGCGCAACTCCTCCCATTACGGGATCGCCGGGTACTACGCCCTGATGGCGGTGGAGGCGGGGATGATCGGGCTCTCGTTCACCAACGCCCGGCCCTCGGTCGCTCCCACGTTTGCTGTCGAGCCGATGCTTGGGACGAATCCCATTGCCTTCGCCTGCCCCACCGATGAGCCGTTTCCGTTCTGCTTCGACGCCGCGACCTCCATTACCCAGCGGGGGAAGATCGAGGTCCTCGCCCGGGAGGGGAAACCGACGCCGGCGGGGTGGGTTGTGGACCGGGCGGGGAACCTCGCCACGGATACGGCGGCGATCCTCCAGGGGATCCCCAAGGAGCTCTACGCCCTCCTCCCCCTCGGGGGGGCGGGGGAGGAGATGGGGGGGCACAAGGGGTACGGCCTGGCGACGATGGTGGAGATCCTGTGCGCCGGGCTCTCCGCGGGATCGTTCCTGTGGGCCCTGTCGGGGATGGATGAGGACGGGACACCCCGGCCCCATCGGCTGGCCCACTTCTTCGTGGCGGTTGCGATTGAGCACTTCGTCCCCCTCGACGGGTTCCGGGCCACGGTGGGGGGGATCCTGCGGGAGCTCCGCGGGGCCGAGCTGGCCCCCGGCGCTGAGCGGATCTACACTGCGGGGGAGAAGGCCCACGCCCGAAGCGAGCGGATCCTCCGGGAAGGGGTGCCGATCACGCCCGCCTTGCAGCGGGAGCTCGAGCTGATCCAGGCCGAGCTGGGCCTGGCTGGGCTTCCCCTGTAGGGATGGCGATGGCGGATCACGTGGCGGCGCTCGACCTCGGCACGACCGGGGTGAGGTGCGTGGTCTACGATCGCGGGCTACGGCCGATCGCTGCGGCGTACCGGGAGCTCCCCCTCCACTATCCCCGCCCGGGGTGGGTGGAGCAGGATCCGGCGCTCCTCGTCGCCGCGGCCCAGGACGTCTTCTCCCGCGCCCTCGCCCCGGCGCGCCTCTCGCCCGCGGACCTCGTCGCCCTCGGGATCACGAACCAGCGGGAGACGGTCGTCGTCTGGGACCGCACCGGACGGCCGCTTGGCCCGGCGATCGTGTGGCAGGACCGCCGCACCGCCCCGTTGTGCGAGCGGCTGCGGGCGGAGGGGCACGAGGCAGGGGTGCGTGAGAAGACTGGGCTCCCCTTGGATCCCTACTTCTCGGCGACGAAGATCGCTTGGCTTCTCGACCACGTCCCGGGATTGCGGGAGAGGGCCGAGCGGGGGGATGCCCTCGTCGGCACGGTGGACGCGTGGCTCCTGTGGAACCTTGTCGGGGTCCACGCCACCGATCCCACCAACGCCTCGCGCACGCTCCTCTACGACCTCCGCACCGGGAGCTGGGACCCGGGGCTCCGGGATCTGTTTGGGGTTCCGGAGGCGTGCCTGCCCGAGATCCGGCCGAGCGTATCCGTGTTCGGCCGCACGCGGTCCGACCTCGTGGGGGCGCCCGTCCTGGTGGGGGGGGTCCTCGGGGATCAGCAGGCCGCCCTGTTCGGACACGGTGCGGTTGAGGCCGGGGAGGCGAAGGTCACCTGGGGCACGGGGGCGTTCCTCCTCATGAACGTGGGGAGCGAGCCGGTGGTGAGCCGTCACGGCCTCCTCACCACCGTGGCCTACGCCCTGGCGGGGGAGGTCCGCTACGCGCTCGAGGGGGCAGTGTTCGTGGCGGGGGCCGCGCTCCAGTGGTTGCGGGATGGGCTCGGGATCATCGGCGACGTCGCCCAGAGCGAGGCCCTCGCCCAGACGATCCCTTCTACCGATGGGGTGTACTTCGTGCCCGCGTTGACCGGGCTGGGAGCCCCTTACTGGGATCCCCACGCGCGGGGCACGATCGTCGGCCTCACCCGGGGCACCGGGCGGGCCCACCTCGTGCGGGCGGCCCTGGAGGCGATCGCGTACCAGACCCACGACGTCGTCCGGGCGATGGAGGCCGATGCAGGGACGACCTTGTCCGAGCTCCGCGTGGACGGAGGCGCAGCGCGGAATGCGTTTCTGTGCCAGTTCCTGGCTGACCTCCTCGGGATCCCCGTGGTCCGGCCGGCGGAGGGGGAGATGACCGCGCGCGGCGCGGCCCTGGCGGCCGGGCTCTCCGCCGGGTGGTGGCCCGAGCCCGCCGCCGTGCGGGCGCTGCCGGCCGAGCTCTCTCGCTTCTCGCCCCGCTCCCACGTCCCGGAACGGGAGGGCTGGCTCACGGGCTGGCGCCGGGCCGTGGACCGGGCCCGGCACTGGGCCCAGGATGCCTGACGAACAGCGCTGCCCCTGCCGTAGCTCCCCCCATCCCGCTGGCGGGCCTTGACGCCCCGCCGCTGCGCGCTATAATCTGGCAGTCAACAGTGGTGACTGCTAAAAAGGAGGTGGTACTATGGCGCGACTTCCGATGCTGTGGCAAGATCCGTTCGCCATCACTTCCCGGATCGGGCAGGTGATGGATGAGCTGTTGAGGGACTTCGGGACCTTCCCGGACCTTGAGCTCGTCCCGGCGTTCGGCCAGACGGACATCTACGTGAAGGACAAGCACCTCGTCGTCGAGACCGAGCTTCCGGGGGCGACGAAGGACGATGTCCAGGTCAAGGTCGAGGGGGATCGCCTCGTCATCACCGGCGAGGTGAAGCGGTCCGAGGAGGTCCGCGACGAGAACTACATCCGGATGGGACGCCGCTACGGGGCGTTCCGGCGCGTGTTCCCCTTGCCCAAGGAAGCGGAGGACAAGAAGGGGATCAAGGCCAGGTTCGAGAACGGCGTCCTCATCGTCGAGGTCCCGCTCAAGCGGGCCCCCGAGGCGGAGGGCGTGTTCGACGTGAAGGTGGAGTAAAAAATAAGGGGGAGGGGCCATGTCCCCTCCCCCCCACCATTGTGGAGAGAGGATGAGCAATACGACGAAACTATGTGATCTATGTCGCCTTCGCCCGGCTACGGGGCGGGTGGAGGTGGTCGAGGGCGACCGGCGGCGGACGCTTGACATGTGCGACCACTGCTACGCCCGGCTGCGGCGCGAGCGGATGCGGTCGCCACTCGAGTCGCTCTTCGATGAGTTCTTCCCGGGGGTGATCCGCGGGGGGGAGGACCGGGAGGCGGTGGACGTCCAGGCCTACCTCTCCCAGCACGCCCGCGATCTCCTCCAGGAGGCAGCCAAGGTCGCAGTGGGGTTCGGGAAGCGCGAATTGGACACGGAGCACGTGCTCCATGCCCTCACCGAGAGCGAGGTCGTGCGGGAGATCCTCCAGGAGTTCAAGTTGTCGGCGGACGACGTGCGCGGCCACGTCGAGCACAACGCGCCGCGCGGGGATCTGCGTGCGGAGAAGGGGGAGACGGTCCGGATCGGGATCGCCCCCCGCGTGAAGGCGGTGTTGGAGGCAGCGTTCCTCGCTTCCCGGGAGCTCGGCCACAGCTACGTCGGGCCCGAGCACCTCCTGATCGGGCTGGTGGATGAGCCGGATGGCCTGGGCGGGGACATCCTGCGCCGCTATGGGCTGACGCCCGATGGGGTGCGGAGGAAAACGATCGAGGTGGTGGGCCAGGGGAAGGAGGAGGGCCGGGTGGAGCGACGCTCGGCGACCCCGACCCTCGACAAGCATGGCCGCGACCTCACCGCGCTCGCCCGCCAGGGGAAGCTCGATCCCGTGATCGGCCGCTCCAAGGAGATCGAGACGGTGATCGAGGTCCTCGCCCGGCGCAAGAAGAACAACCCCGTCCTGATCGGTGAGCCGGGGGTGGGGAAGACGGCGATCGTAGAGGGCCTCGCCCAGCGCATCGCCCGGGACGAGGTCCCGGAGGTGCTGCGCGGCAAGCGCCTCGTCGAGCTCTCCGTGACCTCGCTCGTCGCCGGCACGAAGTACCGCGGCGAATTTGAGGAACGGGTGAAAGAGCTCCTCGACGAAATCTTGGCGCATCAGGATGAGCTCATCCTGTTCATTGACGAGCTGCATACGATCGTCGGGGCGGGCCAGGCGGAGGGGGGAATGGACATCTCCAACAGCCTCAAGCCGGCGCTCGCCCGCGGGGAGCTCCACCTCATCGGGGCCACAACGCTCAACGAGTACCAGAAGCACATCGAGAAGGACGCCGCGCTCGAGCGGCGGTTCCAGCCGGTGTTCATCCCCGAGCCGACGGTGGAGCAGACGGTCCACATCCTGCGGGGGCTGCGGGACCGGTTCGAGGCCCACCACAAGGTGCGGATCACCGACGAGGCGATCGTGGCCGCGGCCGAGCTCGCCGATCGGTACATCACCGGCCGCTACCTTCCCGACAAGGCGATTGACCTCGTGGACCAGGCCGGGGCGCGGGTGAGGATCGCCTCCACCTCGCGGCCGGCCGAGGTCCAGGAGCTCGAGGCGGAGATCAAGGCGTTGAAGCGTGAGCAGGACTACGCGACTTCCCGCAAGCAGTTCGACCGGGCCCAGGAGATCGAGGCCACGATCCGGGCCAAGGAGGCGGAGCTCGACGAGGCAACCCAGAAGTGGAAGAAGAGCGTCGCCTCCGGGACGCCGGAGGTGCGGGTCGAGCACGTGGCGGAGATCGTGTCCTCCCTCACCGGGATCCCGGTCGCCGAGCTCACCGCCGAGGAGAGGGAGAAGCTCCTCAAGCTCGAGGAGAAGCTGCATGAGCGGGTGGTGGGCCAGGACGAGGCCGTGGCCGCGGTGGCTGCCGCGGTGCGCCTGTCGCGGGCCGGGCTCAAGGAGGGCCATCGCCCGATCGCCACGTTCCTGTTCCTCGGTCCGACGGGCGTGGGCAAGACCGAGCTCGCCAAGACCCTCGCCTGGGCCGTGTTCGGGGACGAGGAGGCGATGATCCGCATTGACATGAGCGAGTACACGGAGCGCCACACCGTGTCCCGCCTCGTCGGCGCCCCGCCGGGATACGTCGGGTACGAGGAGGGAGGGCAGCTCACGGAGCGGGTGCGGCGTCGCCCCTACAGCGTGATCCTCCTCGACGAGATCGAGAAGGCGCACCCCGAAGTCCACAACATCCTGCTCCAGGTGTTCGACGATGGTCGGCTCACTGACGGGAAGGGTCGGGTGGTGGATTTCGCGAACACGATCATCATCGCCACGAGCAACCTCGGCAGCGACCTCATCCAGCGCAACCTCACCGCCCTCGCGAGTGAGCGCCTGGACTACGCGGCGCTCAAGGAGCGGTTGATGGAGATCCTGCGCCATCACTTCCGCCCCGAGTTCCTGAACCGGATCGACGAGGTGATCGTGTTCCACGCCCTCACCAAGGACCAGATCCGCGACATCGTGCTGTTGCAGCTGGAGCGGGTGCGGCGGGTAGCGAAGGGGCAGGGGGTAGAACTCGAATTCGATCCCTCCCTCGTAGACCACCTGGCGGAGGTCGGGTACCGGCCCGAGTTCGGGGCCCGCGAGCTCCGGCGGCGGGTCCGCCTGGAGGTCGAGAATGGCCTGGCGAGCGCGCTCCTGGAGGGGAAGATCGCCGCCGGGGACAAGGTCCGGGTCACGTACGATCAGGGTGAGGCCCGGTTCGAGAAGGTGACGCCCGCCCCCGACCGCGCTGCGCCCTAGGAGCTCACGCCCCGGCCCGAGGTAGGTTGCCCCCGTTCCGGGGAGAGGGGTACAGTCCCCCATGCCTCGCGGGAAGGCCCATCTCGCGGTCGAGCTCGGGACACTCCCCGGCTGGGTTGCCCTCGGGGCGGCGGTGGGTGCGGGCCGGTCGCCGCTCCTCTTCTTCACCGGGGGCTACATCGTGGGGAGCCTGTTCCTCTCGCCGGACCTCGATCTCATCCGGAGCGATGCCTCCCGCCGCTGGCGGGGGGCACGCTTCCTGTGGCGTCCCTACGCCGCCCTGTTCCGGCACCGCGGGATCTCCCACTCCCTCGTCCTCGGTCCCCTGACCCGCGTCCTGTACCTCGCCGCGCTCGGAGGGCTTGGGTGGGGGCTCCTCCATGCGGTAGCGGGCGTCCCCTTCCCCCGAGCGATCCCGTGGGGATCAGCGCTCTCCGTACTGGGCGGGCTCTGCCTTCCCCAGCTCCTGCACGTGGTCCTCGACCGCACCGTCACGTTTGGGAAGCGCATCCTCCGTCGGGGATGATCACTGGACCTGGGTCGGGATCGTGGGCCGTCCTTGCCTGAGGGAGGGGCACGGTGTCGCTCCGGCAGGGGAGGTCGGGGGCGCCGTCCGCGCACCTCTGTCCCGCGCGGCCCCGGCCGCGGTTGTGTCCGCGCAAGTGGCGGGGTATAAAGGGCGGACTGAGGAGGCATTGAATGGGCATTTCCATTGGCGAGATCTCACGCGGGATGACCCTTATCATGGACGGCGAGCTGTACGAGGTGACCGAGTTCGAGCACGTCAAGCTCGGGCGCGGCGGGGCGTTCGTGCGGGCCAAGATGAAGGACCTGCGTACGGGGCGGGTCATCTCGAAGACCCTCAAGGATTCTGATAACCTGGAGACCGCGTACCTCGAGACGCGGATCCTCCAGTACCTCTACCAGTCCGGGGGCAAGTACACGTTCATGGACAAGGAGACGTTCGAACAGTACGAGCTGGACGCGGAGGTGGTCGAGCCGTTCAAGGGCTACCTGGTCGAGGGCCTCGATTTCACGGGCCTGTTCTACCAAGACCGGATGGTGAAGGTCGTCCCCCCGAACTTCGTGGACCTGCGGGTCACGGAGGCGCCGCCGGGGATCAAGGGCGACACCGCCACGGGTGGGGAGAAGCCGGCGACGTTGCAGACGGGGCTCGTGGTGAAGGTGCCGCTGTTCGTGACCACGGGCGAGGTGATTCGGGTGGACACGCGCACCGGGGCCTACGTGGAGCGGGTGAGCTGAATGGCCGAGCCACGGTGGGAGAGCCCACAGCCCCTCGGCGTGGTGGCCGTTCGCCAGGAGGTGCTGTCGGCCATCGCCGCCCGCGCGATCGCGGGGATCGAGGGGGTACGCCCCCTGCGCGGCGGGGGGATCATCGGCCTCCTCGGGGGGGGGGAGGAGGGGATCCAGATCACGATCCGGGGCGATGTGGTGGACGTGGAGCTGCGTATTGCCGTGGTGCTCGGCTACTCCGTGCACAGTGTTGCCCAGGCCGTCCAGCGGCGGGTGCGGGAGGACCTGGAGGGGATGGTGGGGATCACGGTGGGCCGGGTGGACGTGCATGTCCGACACGTGATCCCACCCGAGGAGATCCTGATGCTCGAGGGGGGGGAGGATGGCGAGGGATGAGGAGCTGATCGGGGAAAACCCCGAGGAAGGGCAGATCTCGATCTCCCAGGACGTCATCGCCACCATCGCTGGGCTCGCCGCAGTGGACGTGGCTGGGGTAGCCCCGCCCAAGGGGGGGACGATGCCCCGCGGTGAGGCGGTGCGGCGCCTGGTGGAGGTGGAGCTTTCCGAGGGCCGGGTCCGGCTCGCCCTCAAGGTGGGGGTGCTGTACGGCCACGCTGTTCAGGAAGTGGCCCAAGCGTTGCAGACGAGGGTCAAGGCTGAGGTGGAGAAGATGACGGCCCTCCCCGTGGATGAGGTGAACGTGGAGGTGGTGCGGGTGGTGTTCCCCGAGGAGGGGCGGCGCAAGGGGAGGTCATCGTGAGCGGGTATGGGTTCTGGGTTGGGGCCATCTCCCTCCTCCTCGCGGCGGTGGCGATGGTGGTGGCGGTGGCCGCGATCGCATCGGGGAACCTAGAGCTCGGCGTCCCCGGGGGGACCCCGCTCACGTCGGCTGCCGTGCAGGCGGTGCTGGTGGTGTGGGCCATCACGTTCGTCGCCGCTGCCGCCGTGTTCGTGCGGATCGCCGTCAATCAGCTCACGGTCCGGCGGGCCCTCCGTCGGCAGGGGCCAAAGGGGATGATCTTCATCACCGTGGACACGGTGCGCGAGATGGCGGGGATGCTCCTCCGTGAGGAGCTCGGGTTGCACCGGTTCCGCGTCCACATCCGGCCGCAGGGGGAGGGCCTCGCCCTCCACGTCTCGCTCTACCTCCCGCCCGGGGAGGAAGTCCCCGCCCTCGCGGAGCGGTTGCAGAGCCTGCTCGCCCAAGAGGTGTCGGCGAAGACGGGGCTCGAGGTCCCCGAGGTGAGGATGATCGTGGTGGGGACCGGACAGCCCCACCGCACCCGGTGACGTGCGGCGCCAAGCCCGCGAGGCGGTCTTGCGGTCCCTGTACCGCGACGAGTACCTCCCCTCCTCGGCGGATGATCCCCTTGGGGACGAGGATCTCGCCGAAGAGGCGTTCGCGCGCGCCCTCCGCGCTGGGGTCCACGATCACCGGGCGGAGATCGACCGGATCATCGACCAGCGGGCCCGGGGGTGGGGGCTGGATCGCCTGCCGGTGGTGGACCGGAACATCCTGCGCCTGGCCCTGTACGAGCTCCTCTACACCGCTACCCCCCCCGAAGTGGTGATGGACGAAGCCGTGGAGCTGGCCAAGGCCTACGGAACGGAGCACGCCCCTGCTGTGATCAACGGGATCCTCGATCGGGTGTGGAAGGAGCGCCATGGCGACGCCCAAGTGGGCTGATCTGCACCTCCATACCCGGTGGTCGGATGGGACCCTCGATCTGGCGGGGATGGTGGCGCGGGCGAAGGGCGTCGGGCTGTCGGCGATCGCGATCACCGATCATGACACGATCGGGCCCGAGCTTACTTCTCCTGTCGCCTACCACAGCGGGATCGAGGTCATCTGTGGGGTCGAGGTGAAGGCCGACGTCGGCGGGGAGAGGGGGGAGATCTTGGGGTACTTCCTCTCCCCCGGGCATCCCGCCCTGGGGGAGCTGGTTCGGTGGATGGCGGAGGCGCGTCGGCAGCGGATGGAGGCGATGGTCCGGCTCTGCCAGGAGGTCCTGGGGGAGGAGATCACGGTCAGCGAGGTGCTCGCCGGCGCCGCGGGGTCGGTCGGCCGTCCGCACCTGGCCGCTGTCCTCGTGCAGCGCGGCCTCGCCCGCGACTACGAGGATGCGTTCCGGCGGTTCCTCGCGTCGGGCACGCCGTGCTACGTGCCCCTCCCCCGCCCGACGAGCCGTCAGGTCATCGCCGCGATCCGCGCCGCGGGCGGGGTGGCCTCGCTCGCCCACCCCTGCTTCCTCTCGCTTGCCGACTGGGAAGGCACCCTCACCGCGCTCGTCGGGGAGGGATTGGCGGGGGCGGAGGTGTACTACCCCTACGAGGCCTCACGCCAGCCCCGGCACGCGGATCCCGTGTCCGTAGCGGGGATCGTTCGTAAGCTCGGTCTGATCCCAACCGGTGGATCCGATGATCACGGGCCAGGGTCGGTCAAGGATGCGATCGGCTCGGTGCGCGTGCCCTACGCGCCGGTGGTGGAGGAGCTGCGCGCGTCCTCGTCGGTCAGGTAGCGGAGGGCGGCGAAGGCGACCTCGATCTGGTCATCGGACGGCTCGCGGGTGGTGAACCGCTGGAGGAGGAGCCCTGGGGCGAGGAGGGGCTGCAGCCACCACGCCCGCGGGTGCCGGGACCCGAACCTGAGGATCTCGTAGGTGATGCTGGCCACCACCGGGAGGAGGAGGAGCCGTCCTCCCAGGCGGATCCACACGTTGGACGTGGGGAGGAGGGAGAACACGAGGATCGCCACCACCACGAACAGGAGGAGGAAGCTCGTCCCGCAACGGGGATGGATCGGGCTTCTCCCCCGAGCATCGGGCACGGACGCCACGCCCTCCTCGTAGGAGTGCACGACCTTGTGTTCCGCCCCGTGGTACTGGAACACCCGCCGGATGTCGGAGAGGAACGAGATCGCTGCGAGGTACCCCAGGAACAGGGCCACCCGAATCCCGCCCTCGACCAGGTTGAACAGGATGCGGTTTGCGATCCCAGTGAGCCCGGCGAGGTAGGCGGGGAGGAGCATGAACCCGCCCACGAGGATCACCACTACGAGGACGATGACCAGGAGCGACTCCCACCGCGACGCCGGCGCCTCGTCGGGATAGGCGAGCTCCGCCGACCGGCTGAGGGCTTTCCAGCCCAGTGCCAGCATCTGAACGAGCTTGATTGGACCGCGAACGAACGGGATCCCCTCGAGCCGGGGGACGGCAAACCTGTTCGGCAGGAGCTCGACGGCGATCGGCCCGTTGGGGGTGCGCACGGCCATCGCCACCCGTGGGCCGTCCTGGAGCATCACCCCTTCGATGACCGCCTGCCCCCCGATCGGCATCAGCGGCGCTTGCTCGTCTTCCGTGCGGGTTTCTTCTCTTCCGGCGCCTGCTTGGGCGCCTCCTGCCAGTTCCCGTACTTGCGGGTGAACCGTTCCACCCGCCCCTCGGCGTCCACGAGGCGTGTCTCGCCGGTGAAGAAGGGATGGCACTGCGAGCACACGTCCACGCGGAGGTCCTTCTTCGTGGACATGGTCTCGAACTCCGCCCCACAGCTGCAGCGGATTACGGTCTTATAGACCTGAGGATGGATGCCCTGTTTCATCGTATCACCGCTTGGAGTACTGCTCCTTCTTCCGTGCCTTGCGATGCCCGTACTTCTTCCGTTCGACGGCGCGGGCGTCGCGGGTGAGGAGGCCTGCGTCCTTGAGGGGCTTCCTGAACTCGGGCGTCATCTCGACGAGGGCCCGGGCGATCCCGAGGCGGACCGCCTCCAGTTGTCCCGTGGCCCCCCCGCCCTCCACCCGGGCGCGCACCGTGTACCGGCCGATCGTCCCCGTGGCGTAGAACGGGGAGAGGAGGTGCCGGTTGAGGTGGTCCGTGCTGAACGCGAACGCCGCGAAGTACGCCTCGGCCGGGCGGCCGTTGACGAGGATCGTGCCGTCGCCCTCCTTCAGGTACACCCGGGCCACGGCCTCCTTGCGTCGGCCGACGCCGTGGAAGGCCCCGGTGCCGGGGGAGGCACGGCGGGTCTCTTCTATTGCCTGCTCCAACGGGATCTCCACCTCCTGAGCGAACTCCACGGGGAATGCTATCCTGCGGGCCGGACGCCGTCAACCGGACGGTTGGAGCTGGGCCCGCAGCTCGTCGAGTGAGGAGGCGCCGAAGTAGGACAAGAGCGTGGGGGTCACGGTGAGGAGCTTCGTCGGCCCCTGGTCCCGGGCCTCCACGAACCCGCGAGAGATGAGGTCCCCGATGTGGCTGTAGGCGCGCTGGCCGCGGATCTTCACGACCTGGCTTTGGAGCACCGGCGCATGGTAGGCGATCACGGCGAGGGTGCGCAGGGTTTGCTCGGGGATGTCCTGGTGGGGAGCGAACGGCCGGACGATGGAGGCGAGCTCTCCCTTCACCCGCAGCACGTACCCCCCGCCCTCGTGCCCGAGTTCCATCCCCCGATCCGGGGCGGCGTACTCGTCGGCCAGGGTCTGGATCAGCCGGCCCACCGCTTCCTCGGAGAGGCGCAGCGCCTCCGCCAGCCGCGCGAGCGAAAGCGGCCGGTCGGCCACGAACAGGGCCGCCTCAACGAGGGCTTTGGCTTCCATCCGGGACCTCGACGAGGATCTCCCCGAGGAACTCCTCCTGGACCAGCCGTACCTTGCCCTCCGCGTCGAGGTGGAGGAGCTCCATCAGCCGCGCCACCTTCTCCCGGGGTTCCCCGCCGGCCACGGCGTGGAACGGGATCACTCGGTTCCCGTTCACAAGCGAAAGGAGGGCCCGGAGGAGCTTCTGAGCACGGTCGGTGAACGCTTCCTCGTCGAGATCGAACCCGAGGTCCTCGGGGGAGAACTCGGGCTCGGCCGAGATCCGGCGCCGTTCGGCCGCGAGGGCGGCCTGCAGGGCGCGTCCGAGGTCCCCCACCGTGACCCGCCCCCGCGGCCCCCGCCGCAGGGGGAGCCTGAGCTCGGGGGCGATGTACACGGGCGCCTCTTCCGCTGCGAGCTCGGCGGCCACCTCCTCGACCGCCTCCTCCACCGTGGGGGGAGTGCCTCCCTCCTTCACCCAGTCCGACTTCATCCGCAGGAGGACCGAGCTCGCGAGTACCATCCGCCCCGGCACGGCGAACGCGAGGTCCCGCTCGGCCATGTAGGCGCGGAACCGGCCGATGAGCTCCACGAGGTCGAACGCCCATGGATCGAGGTCCGCGATCAGGCCGCGGAAGAGGCTTTCCCAATCAGCCTTCGAAAACGACTGCGGCTCCAGGATCTCAAGCTCGGGCATGTTCTAGCTCCATCCCCACCACCGCCGAGGACCCGTCCCGCAGGAGGACCCCGTACACCCGATCGGCGTAGCGGACGACCTCCTCGTTGTGGGAGATCATGACCACTTGGGCCTCGCGCGCGAACTCCCGCAGGAGGCGCGCCAACCGCTCGGAGTTGGCCTGGTCCAGGGCCGCATCCACCTCGTCGAGGAAGTAGAATGGGGCCGGCTTCCCCGCCGCCAACGCGAGCACGAACGCGACCGCGACGAGGGTCTTCTCTCCCCCCGATAGCGCGTCCAAGAGCCGCGGCTCCTTCCCCGGCGGGCGGGCCGCGATGAGGAGCCCGGACGCGATGTTCCCCGGCTCAGCGAGGGCGAGGTGGGCCTCCCCGCCGCCGAACAGGACCTGGAAGAGTCGGTCAAGCTCTGCCGATACTGTACCCATCGTGGAGAGGAACTTTTCCTTCTTCTTCGCTTCGATCTCCCCGATGAACCGCTCGATCTCGTGCTTCTCCGCCTCCAGGGTTGCCACCCGATCCTTCAGGTCCTGGAACTCGGCGAGGAAGGCGTCGTAGTCGGTGATCGCCCGCAGGTTGACCGTCCCCAGCTCGGCCTGGCGCCGTTCGGCCTGGCGGAGGCGGGCTTGGAGGACCTCCAGCGATCCCTGTTCGCCACCGCCCTCGGGCTCAGCGATCTCCCCCAGCGCCGCGAGCTCGCCCTCGATCTCCGCGGCCTCGCGCTCGTAGCGGGCGAGGTTCGCTCGCTGCCGCTCGAGCTCCCGGTACGCCTCCCGCCGCCGGTCGCGCCGGACTTGAAGGTCGCTTTCCTCACTCGCCCGCGCGGCCTGGGCGTTGGCTGCCGACCTCGCCCGCGCGGCGAGGGTCGCTTCGGCTGTGGCGAGCTCGGCGGAGAGCTTCTCCACCTCCGCCCGCAGCTGGACCAACGCCTGCTCGCGGGAACGGAGCTGGGCCTGACGGGGGGCAAGGTCCACGCCCGAGCGTCGGGCCTGGGAACCGCCGAGGATCGCCCCGCCCCGCTCGAGGAGGTCCCCATCCACCGTCACCACCCGCACCCCGAGGACATCCCGCACCGCCTCGAGCGACTCCGCGAGGAGGGTGTCCCCCACCACATAGAGGAGGGCCGGACGCACGTCCGGGGGGCAGGTCACGAAATCGGCGGCGAGCCCGAGGACCCCCGGGAGCCGGGCCGCCGCGCGGGCCTTGGGGGAGACGGGGGGCACCGCGAGCCGGTCGAGGGGCAGGAACCGCGCCCGCCCTGCCTTGTGCTCCTTGAGGTGCTGCACCGCCCTTAGGGCGAGGTCGCGGGTCTCGACGACGAGGTCGTGGACGTGGCCCCCCGCCGCCGTGGCGAATGCGACCTCCATCCCCTCCTTGGGGATGGCGAGCTGGCCGAGGGTCCCCTTCACCCCGTTCCAGCGCAGGGCGAGCAGGGACTCGACGGCCTCCGGCGGCCGGTCCGGCCGGGAGGCGAGGTCGCGCATGTCGCGGATCGTCTCTTTCAGGGAGGCGATCTCCCGTTCGGTGAGGCGGGCCTCGGCCTCCTTCGTCGCGAGCGCCCCCCGCAGCCGCTCCACCCCCCGCACGAGATCCGCCAGCCCGTGGTCCCCCGGCTGCTCTCCGCCCGTTCGCTCGCGGACCTCGATCTCCCGGTCCAGGCGCTCAACCTCGGCCGCCAGGTCAGCCACCGCGTCCCGGAGGCGGGCTGCCTGGGCGTGGGCCTTGTCCAGGGCGGTCTGGCGGCCCTGAAACCGGCGCCAGGCGAGCGTCGCTGCGATCCGCTCCCGCTCCGCGGCAAGAGTCTGGTACTCGAGGGCCGCCTCGCGCTCGCGGTACAGGGCGGCCAGCCGCTGCCGCCGCTCGGCGAGGAGGATCCGGCTCGTGTTCAGCCGCTCCTTGACTTCCCCCAGCTCCTCGATCGCCCGGGCCTTGCGTTCCTCATAGGCGGCGATCCCCGCCACCTCGTCCAGGATCTCCCGCCGCTCGCGCGGCGATCGCTCCAGGACGTCAATCACCATCCCCTGCTCCACGATGTGGTACCCATCGGGCTCGATCCCCGCCAGATCGAGGAGGGCCTCCACATCCCGGGCGGGAACGACGCGGCCCTGGATGCGGTAGGTGGACGAGGTGCGGTTGATCCGGCGCGCGAGCTGGACCTCGTCGCCCGCGTCGGGGAGGAGCTCGTGGAATGTGCCCGCGCGGTTGTCGAGGGTCAGGATCACCTCGGCCTCGTCCACCGGGTCCCCGTTCGGCGGGGCGTGGAGGAGGTGCTCGATTCGCTCCGCGCGCAGGGACCGGGAGCGGCGGCCCATCACGAACGTGAGCGCATCGAGGAGGTTCGATTTCCCGGTCCCGTTCTCGCCGATGATGGCGGTGAACCCGGGGTAGAAGTCGAGCGTCACCCGCCGCCGGAACGACTTGAACCCGTGGACGGTGAGGCGGACGATGGCCGTCATGAGCGGGAGCCCCCCCGCTCCAGGCCAAAGTTGGTGAGAGGCGCGGTGCGCTTGCTCAGTCCGTAACGGAACCTTCGCTCCCTCAGCCGCTCTCCGACCTGTCCCATTGCCCCTCCCCGACCACGCGGCTAGTGTAACGTTCGTTACGCACAACGGCAAAGAAAGAGGGCGCGGCCCGCTCGCCGCGCCCATCCCATGCCCGTCTATCCACCGAGGAGGCCGAGTACGAGGCCCGCGAGCCCCGCCACCAGGGCGACGATCGCCATCCCCTGCGCCATGGTCACTGCGTCCTGGAGCGCCTTGACGTCCAGACCGACCACGGTCGTCTCCACCGTCGCCAGCCGCGCCTCGTGGTCGTCCACCCGGGCCTGGAGGGTCCCGATCGTCGTCTGTAGGTCGGACGTGAACCCACCGATCGCCTTCTCCAGGTACGCGATCTTCTCCCGGTTGTTCTCGATCTTGATGTTCAACGCCTGAACCGACTGCTCGAGGGCGAGGATCCGCCTCTGCAAGGAGCCGATGTCCTGGGCCTCGAGGGCCGCGATCCGGCTTGCGTGATCCGCGAGCTGTTGGTTCACGTTGGCGATCGAGCTCTGCAGCGCCAGCACCTGCTGATCGAGGTTGGTGCTGATCGCCTCGATCTCCGCCTGCAGCGCTGCTTCGCACGTCTCGATCGAGGATTTCAGGGCGAGGACCGCACCCTCGAGGGCGGTGATCCGGTTAGCGTGTACGGTGCCCTGTTTGGTGAGGTCGGAGACCTGGTCCCCGAGCGTGGCGATCGCGGTGGCGAAGTCCTGGCGGGTCTTTTCGAGGCTCGTAGCGAGGGAAGTGAGACCTGAGGCGAGCTCCTGGTCCGTCTTCGTTAGGCCCTGGGCGATGGCACGCAGTTCAGCGATCTGGGCCTCTGCCTCATCGAGGCGAGCCGCGAGGCCGTCCACCCGCGACAGGAGCCCCGGGACGTGGGCACAGACCTCCTGGAGCTCGTGGATCTTACCCTCAGCATCGGCGAGTTTGGCCGCGAGGGCCCGCTGTTGGGCCGCAAGGTCGGCGTCCACCGCGCTTAAGGCGGCCACGGCCCCCTTCAGCTCCGTGATCAACCCGGTGAAGAACTGGCTCACCTGGTTGAACGCGCTTTCCATAGCGGCGATCTCCTCTTCGGCTGGGGGGAGCTGGACTCCCGTTTGTTGGGCCAGCGCGACCCCTCCGAAGAGCACCGCTCCCACAAGCAGCCCTCCCATCACCCTTCTCATCATCGGAACAACCTCCTTCGGTTCGGCATCCAGGGGCCAGGGTAGCGGACGGGGCTGGGCCACCGGATGGCCGCTGGGTCCGCCCGCGGTGGGGTTTGTCACGCTCGTGACGGACAGCCGTCCCGGGGCGGGGAAAGAAAAAGGACGGTGGGGCTCATCCCCACCGTCCCATCTTGCTTCTGGGTCAGGCCTTAGGAGGAAAGGAGGAGGAACAGGAGCCCCCCCACCACGATGGGCACGAGGAAGATCGCGGACCACTGGGCCTGCTCAGCCTTCGCCAACTGCGCGAGCTCGGACTTCAGGGCCTCGATCTCCTCGCGCTGGCTCGCTGCCTCGATCTGGACCTCCTCCACCACCGCCAGGCGCTCGTCGAGGCTGGCACTCGTGGCCGCGAGCGCCGCCTCGAGGCCCTCGATCTTCGCCCGGTTGTTGTCGATCCGCACCGACATGGCCTCATACGACTTGTCCAGTGCCCCCAACCGCCGCTCGAACGACGCGAAGTCGTATCCCTCCAGGGCGCTCAGGCGTCCGTCGAGGTCCATGATCTTGGGGCCAATCGCTTTCTCGATCGCCTGTTCGACCGCCGTGAGGCGGCTGCCCAGCGTGGTGATTTGCCTGTCCTGATCGAGGAGCCGCTCCGCCAATTCTTCGAGGCCCATCTGGAAGACGAGGGACGCCCTCCCCAGTTCCTCGACGCGTGCGCCGAGCGTCGCTAGCGAGGTCTTCATCTCGACGATGAACCCCCTGAAGAAGTCCTCCACCTGGGAGAAGGCCTCCTCGAGCGCCGTCACTTCCTCTTCGGCCGGGGGAAGCACGACCGCCTGTTGGGCGATGCCCCCGGCACAGAAGAGGAGAGCTCCCACCAGAAGCCCACCTACAAATCGTTTGGCCATCACGCGTGCCCTCCTTTCTTGCACTTCGGTACGATCCCACCCGCACCCTAGCCGACCAGGCCCATGGTGGCAGCACCCCGTGGGTCCCCGCGAGGCCGTGTTCGTCGCCGCGCTGTCGGACACCGGTCCCATCTCCGGCGGTGGGCCCGCCTGCAGTTGAGGGTTCCCCTCATCGGGGGTAGAGTTGCGCCCGATTGCAGTCCCATTGCCCTGACTAAAGGAGGCGGGAGCCATGGAGGGGCGCTTCTTTACCGCGGGAACGCCGGTTGGGACGCTGGACAGGACGGAGCAACGCGTTCTTCATGCGGGATGTTAGGGATGTGATGTATGGATGAGCTGTGGGGAGAGGGGGTGGGGCTGCGGCCGGTCCGGGCGGAGGACCGCTCCCTCATCGCGGGTTGGCTCACCGACCGGGAGCTGAGGCGGTTCACCGGCCGCCGGGCCCCGCCGCGGATGGGGGAGACGCCCCACGATGTGCAGTTCCTCATCCTCCTTGGGGAGGAACGCCGCCCGATCGGGCTGTGTGGGCTCTATGGGATCGCGCCGGAGGAGGGGACGGCGGAGGTCGGGATCCTCCTCGGGGAGAGGGATAGCTGGGGGCATGGGTACGGACCGGAGGCGCTGCGGCTCCTCCTCCGCTATGCCTACAACGATCTCGGGCTGCGCGGGGTCTCCCTCTGCGTCCAAGCCACGAACGCCCGGGCGATCCGCGCCTACGAGAAGGTGGGGTTCACTGTGGAGCAACATCTGACCTTGGGACGGTGGTTGTTCGGCCGAGGGGTGGACTACCTCATCATGACCTCGTGCGCCCCGGGGCGCGAGGCGGAGGAGGGAGAGAGATGATCCACACCGAAGCCCTGACCCGGACGTTCGGCAGCCGCCCGGCCGTGGACGGGCTGGACCTCGACGTGCGGGAGGGGGAGATCGTGGGGCTCCTTGGCCCCAACGGGGCGGGGAAGACGACCACGGTGCGCATGCTCGCCTGCCTCCTCTCCCCGACGAGCGGCCGGGCATGGGTCGCCGGGCACGAGGTGGGGAAGGAGGGGCAAGCGATCCGGTCCCGCGTGGGGATCCTCACTGAGGCGCCGGGGTTCTACAAGCGCCTCTCTGTCGAGCGTAACCTGCGGTACTTCGCTGAGCTCTATGGGGTGAGCGATCCCCGCCGCCGCGTTCAGCACTACCTCGCGCGGCTCGGGCTGGCCGATCGGTCCCCGGACGCGGTGGCGACCCTCTCCAAGGGCCTCCGGCAGCGGTTGGCCCTCGCGCGGGCCCTCGTCCATGAGCCGCAGGTCCTGTTCCTCGACGAGCCGACCTCCGGCCTTGACCCGGAGAGTGCCCGCGACGTGCGCCAGTTCATCGGGGAACTGGCGAGCGAGCGGCGGACCGTCCTCCTGTGCACGCACAACCTCCCCGAGGCGGAGGAGCTGTGCACGCGGATCGCCGTGCTCCGCACCCGCCTCATCGCCCTCGATCGCCCGGAGGCCCTCAAGGAACGGATGTCGGGATCGCGGGTCATCGTCGAGCTCGCGAACCCGCGGGCGGAGTTCGCGACGGGCCTCCACCTTTCGGTCGTGCGGGCGGCATCCCTCGACGGCAGCGCCCTCGCGGTCGAGGTGGCGGACCCGGAGCGGGACGTCCCGGCCCTCGTCCGCCGGTTGGTGGAGCTGGGGGCGGAGATCCGTTCCGTACAGCGCGATGAGCGAACGCTCGAGGACGTGTACCTCGAGCTCGTGGGGGGGGACGATGCCTCGGCTTAGAGCGCTCATGGTCAAGGAGTGGGAGGAGCTCGCGAAGATCAAGATGGTCCTCTACGGGGCCCTGTTCCTCCCCTTGCTCATGGGCGGGTTGGCGGGGTTCATGGTGTGGCAGGGCCAGGGGCTCCCGCCCGAAGCGCAGGCGACCCTGTTCAACACGGCGCTCATGTACTTCCTCATCCTCCCGGTGATGATCCCGGTCACGCTCGCCGTGTACTCGATCGTCGGGGAGAAGGAGCAGGGGACCCTGGAACCCCTCCTCGCCACTCCGCTCACGGACTGGGAGATCTTCGTAGGGAAGGCCCTGGTGGCGGTGCTCCCCTCGGTCGGCCTCACGTGGGGAGTGTTCCTCCTCTTCCTCGCGGCCGCCCACATCATGCTCGGCGGGATCCCGGCTGGTGTGCTCTCGGTTCCATGGCTCGTCTCGATCTTCGCCCTGTCGCCGCTGCTCGCCGTGTTCGGAGTGCTCGTGTCCATGCTCGTCTCGTCGCGGACGAGCGACCCGCGCGCCGCCTACCAGTTCTCGGGGTTGGCCGTGATCCCCACCCTGGTCCCTCTCATCGTCTACTCCGTGCAGATGACCGCGGTGAACCTCCTCCTCGTGATCCTGGAGGGGGGGATCCTCGTCGTCCTCAATGCGGTCCTCCTCTACCTGGCGGTGAAGCTGTTCCGCCGCGAGGAGATCCTCACCCGATGGAAGTGATGCACCCCCCGGCGTGGGTCCGGGATGCCGTGTTCTACCAGATCTTCCCGGACCGGTTCTGCAACGGGGACCCCGGGAACGACCCTCCCGGCACCGTCCCGTGGGACGAGCGACCGACCCACGGGTCGTTCTCGGGGGGAGACCTCGTGGGGATCCTCGATAAGCTCCCGTACCTGGAGGCCCTCGGGGTGAACGCCCTCTACCTCACGCCGATCTTCACCGGGGCGACGAACCACAAGTACGATGGGGAGGATTACTTCCGGGTGGATCCTGCCTTCGGGGGCGACAGTGCGTTCCAAGCTCTCCTCGCCGCGGCTCATGGCCGGGGGATGCGGGTCGTCCTCGACGGCGTGTTCAACCACTGCGGGATCGGGCACCCCTTCTTCCGGGACGCAGTGGAGCGGGGCCGGAGCTCCCCCTACTGGGACTGGTTCCGGATCCACGGCGATCGGCCCTGCGCCAAGCCTCATCCCAACTACGCGTGCTGGGCCGGACATGCCCAGCTTCCGGATTGGAACCACGACCACCCCCCCGTGCGCGACTACCTCCTCTCCGTGGTGCGCCATTGGCTTGCGCACGGGATCGATGGGTGGCGGCTGGACACGGTGGAGTACCTGCCCCCGGACTTCGTGCGCGACGTGTACCGGGAGAGCAAGGCGGTGAACCCCGACGCGTACGTCCTCGGGGAGGTGATGGGCCTTGCCACGTCGTGGTTCCGCCACGGGGCCCTGGATGGGGTGATGCACTACAAGCTCCGCGAGGGCCTCGTCCGCTTCCTGGCAGACGGGTCGTGGGATGCACCGCGGTTTGCCCGCTACGTGCACGGTCTTTGGGCGAGCTACCCTCCCGAGGCGAACTACGCCTGCTACACCCTGCTCGGGAGCCACGACGTGCCGCGGTTCCTGACCCTGTGCCGCGGCGATCGGCGGAAGCTTCTGCTGGGGGCGGCGTTCCTGGTCGCATTCCCCGGCGCGCCGGCCATCTACTATGGAGACGAGGTCGGGGTCGAGGGAGGGGAGGATCCCGATTGTCGCCGCACGTTCCCGTGGGACGAGGAAGAGTGGGATCGTGATCTCCTTGACGCGTTCCGGACCCTCGTTCGCCTGCGGCGGGAGGAGCCCGTGCTCCGGCGGGGGGGCGTGCGGTGGGCCGATGCCCACGGGAGGTCCCTCCTCTTGGTGCGGGACCTGTCCCCGGCCGAGGTCGCCTTCGCCCTCAACGCGGGAGAAGAGGAGGCGGTCGTGGCGCTCCCTGCGGGCGGACGGTGGACCGACCTCCTCACCGCGGAGCGCGTCACGGGGAAGGTGGGCGTGCCGGGGATGGGGTTCCGCTACCTGAAGCGGGGAGAGGGTTAGCTATTCCTTCACCGCGCCGCCGGTGAGCCCGGAGATGATGAGCTTCTGCAGGGGGAGGAAGATCGCGAGGATGAGGAGCGCCCCGAGGATCGCCGCCGCCGAGAACACGCCCCACCGCCGATCGTAGGCCTGTTGGATGAAGAACCGCAGGCCAACGGCGAGGGTGTACATCTCCGTCCCTTTGAGGAGGATGCTCGCCAAGACGTACTCCGAGTAGGTGGTGATGAACTGGATGATGAGCACCACAGCGAGGATCGGTCGGGCGAGCGGAAGCACGATCCGCAGGAACGCCTGGAACGGCGTTGCCCCATCCACGAGGGCCGATTCCTCCACCGAGCGCGGGATCGTGTCGAAGTACCCCTTCATGAACCAGGTGTTGAACCCCATCGCCCCCCCGAGGTAGACCATGATCAGCCCAGGGTGGGTGTTGTACCCCAGCCAGGGGATGAACTCCTTGATCTTGATGAGGAGGAGGTAGATCGCCACCATTGCCAGCATCTGGGGGAACATCTGGACGAGGAGGAGGGCGAGGAGTCCCGCTCGGCGGCCGCGGAACCGGAACCGGGAGAACGCATACGCGCCGAGGGCGCACAGGAAAACCGTGATCACGGCAGTGGTCCCCGACACGATGACCGTGTTCAGGACCCACTTTGGGAATGGGATCGTGGGGTCAGTGAACAGCCGCCGGTAGTGCTCGAGCGTCGGATTCGCCGGGATGAGCTTCTGCTCGAGGAGGTTGTTCGTGGGGTTGAACGAGGCGGACAGGATCCACAGGACTGGGAACAGGGCGTAGATCACCCCGATCCAGATCAGGGCGTGGCGCACGATGAGGCCGATCCGGCTCGGGCGGCTATACACTGCGGCTCACATCCTCCAGCGCGCGGGTGAACCGGAAGTTCACCGCGCTGATCACGGCGATGATGATGAAGATGATGATCGACACCGCCGATGCCAGCCCCAACTGGTTCCCGCGCTCCCCCTCGAACGCGAGGCGGTAGGTCCAGGAGATGAGGATGTCCGTGGCCCCGGCGGGGGTGGCCGCGCCGAGCACGGCTGGTCGCCCCGCTGTGACGAGCCAGATGATGGTGAAGTTGTTGAACGTGAACGCGAAGGAGCCGATGAGGAGCGGGGCCACGCTCACCCAGAGGAGGGGCATCGTGATCCTCCAGAACCTCTGCCAGCTCGTGGCTCCATCCACCCGCGCCGCTTCGAACAGCTCCTGGGAGATGCTCTGCAACGCCCCCAGCGAGACGATCATCATGTACGGGTAGGTGAGCCACACGTTGATGAAGATCAGCGCCGTCCGAGCCCACATCGGGTCCTGCAACCAGCGCACCTTCACCCCAAACAAGTCCCCGAGGATGCGGTTGATGACCCCGAGGTCGGTGTTGAACATCCCCGCCCACACGAGGGCGGAGATGAACGCGGGCATTGCGTAGGGGATGATGAGGAGCGAGCGGTAGACGAACCGGCCCCGCACGTAGGGGTCGTTGAGGAGGTAGGCGAACCCGAGGCCGACCGCGAAGCTGAAGAACACGCTCAGGAACGACCAGGCCAACGTCCAGCCGAACACGCGGGTGAAGTCGGCACGGATGCCGGGGTTGGTGAGGACGTCGAGGTAGTTCCGGAACCCCACGTAGATCTGGAACCCGGGCTCGATGCGAACCCCATCGGGCGAGGTGAAGTACCCTTCCTTGGCGTAGTACGTGACGTTCGTCTCCAGGTCCAGCACCGCATCCTGATCGGGGAGGTACTGGTACTTCCGCAGGAACGTCCCGAACTCCCGGACGCTCGTCAGCCGCACGTGCTCCTCCCCCAATCGCAGGTCGAGCGCCTCCAAGGCGCCCAGGGACTGATAAACCTCGGGGAGGGTGAGCCGCGTGTAGCCATCGAACGAGGTCACCGTCCCGTCCTCGCCGCGCACGAATCGCGGGTCGGAGAGGTCCACCGGGACGAGCTCGTTCTCCTGAGAGAGAAACGTTCGGCCATCGCTCGCCGTGAGGATCAGCGCGAGCTTCCCCTGCGCGTTGCGGAACGCCCAGAACGTGAACGTCTCCGGCTGAGGGGGGAGGTAGTAGCGGCCCTCGAGCTGGGCGATGACCTGGGCCTTGGTGAGGAGGTTTCCCGTCTGGAGGTTGGTCAGGGAAACGTTCACCGTGTACCCGATCGGGTACACGACCATCGCGAACAGGAACACGAGCCCGGGGAGGAGGAACCGCAGCGGGTACGCTCGGCGGGAAAGGATGACGAAGTTGAGGAGGAGGGTGCCGATCCCGAGGACGGCGAGGAGGATGTAATCGCCACGGAAGAGGAGGGCGATCACGGCCCAGAGAACGGCCGCGTCGAGGAGGGCGACGAACCCGTACTTGAGCCCCTGGGTGAGGAGAGACCGCCCGTTCATGGGGAAGCGGGGGGCAGCCCCGGGCTGCCCCCCGCGGGTTCACCTACTCACACTTCAGGGCGGCCTTGATCTTCGCGACCGCTTCCGTGAGCGCTTGCTCCGGTGTGGCCTGACCGTTGGCGATCAGGCTCTGAGCATCGGACCATGCTCCCCACACCGACGCCATCTCCGGGATGTTCGGCATGGGGATCCCGTACTGACCTTGCAGACCCCACGCGGCGATGTCCGGATCGCTCGACACGATCTCGAACGTCGGCAGATGGGCCGGCGGCCGCGGGTTCCGCTCGTACAGGGCGAGCATCGCGTCCGTGGTCGCCACGTAGTTGAGGAGGAAGTCCGCCGCGAGGATCTTGTTCTGGCTGAACGAGCTCACCATGAACCCCTGCACGCCGATGAACGGCTTGGGCACCCCGTAGCTCCCATCCGCGCAGCGAATGGAGGGGATCATGGCGATGCCGTAGTCGATCCCCGCCGCCACCGTGTCCGCCACGAGCCACGGTCCGGAGATGACCATCGCCGCGTTCCCGCCGAAGAACAGGGCGCGCATCGTGTCCCAGCTGACGCCGGACGGGAGGAGCCCCTCGGCGATCATGTCCGCGAACAGCTGCGCCCCGCGCAGGGCCCCTTCGTTGGCCAGCCCGACATCGCACGGGTTGAGGGAACCATCGGGATTCGTTCCGAACACGTAGCCCCCGCACGCGGATAGCATCGGGAACCAGTGGTACGGATCCGGCCCGTTCTGGAAGACAAGCGCGTACATCGGCTTTGTCGGGTCTGTGATCTCGCGCGCGAACTCCAGGAGCTCATCCCACGTCTCCGGCATCTCCGGGACGAGAGCCTTGTTGTAGATGATGGCGATGTTCTCCGTCCCCTGGGGGACGCCGTAGTTCTGCCCGCCGTAGGAGAACGCCTGGACGGCGGACGCGCTGAACTCGGCGAGCTTCGCTCCGAAGTTGATCGGTTCCAGGAGCCCGTTCGCGGCGAGCTCCCCCACCCAGTCGTGGGCGCCGACGATGATGTCAGGGCCCTGCCCCGTCGGTGCCGCGGTGATGAACTGGCCGCGGATTTGGTCGTACGCGATCTCGACGACCTCGACCGCGACCCCGGTCGCCGCCGTAAACTCCCTGGCGATGTCCCGCAGGACCGGGGTCCGAGTGTCATCGGCCCAGATCACAAGCTTCGGGGCCTGGGCGAAGACTACCAGCCCCACCGTCAGTGCCATCAGTATCCCTACAAGTTTCCGCATGCTGACCTCCTTAGTTCGCTCGATCTAGCTCGATGGATCACCGTTTTCGAACCACGATGTCGGTTCCGGTCTCACCTCCTTAGAACGCGACGGCAATAGGTCGAAGCACAGTGTACCTCTGTTCGGCCCCATCATACCCGGCGAGGAGGGCTTCTTGCGAGGTCCCCGCGGGGGCGAGGTAATCGTAGATCTGGGGCGCCCACAACGGGCTAGGGCAACCGCCGCCGGTCCACTCTCCGGCCGTCACCCCGATCGGGCGGAGGTGGTTTGCGCCATAGCCGTCCTGGGAGCCGACGAGGACATAGTGCCAGCCCCGGATCTCGGGAAGGAGCGTCTTGGGGATGGTGACGATGATCCGCCCCCGCTTGGGGTCGCTTGCCACCTCCACCAGGAATGGCCCCTCGCCAGCGGCGGTCCAGAGGTGCCGACCGTAGGCGGGCCATCCCGCTACCTTCACAACACAGTCCCACGGATGATCGGGGTCGAACGCCACCTGGGCGGCCTTCCCCTCCTCGTGGGCATCGGTTCGGCCACCAGGCGCCACGTCGAGATACACGAAGATGATGGGGTGGGAGAAGCCATGCGGCCCGTTCCACGGGTTGGGGAGGGTGGGGAACTCGAACGTAAGCTGCCAGCGATCGGCCGCGTCGTAGATCGCGTAGCGGAGGAGATCGAACAGCCCGGGCTCGGCGAAGACGCTGTTGAGGGGATAGACGTACGTCCCCACCCCGTGGTCATCACCTGCCGGGTCCGCCATCGCCCACACCTCGACCCCTTGGACGAGGGTCGGGATCCGCGCCTCGAGGGGCCGTTCCGGAGCGATCCCGAGGAGCTCCCCTGCGCGCTCGAGCGCGAGGGCGAGGACCAAACTCTGCCCCGGCTCCACCCCCAGCTCCTCGAACGGGATCTGAAACTCGATGACCTCGTCCAGGTGAGCGACGCGGGAGGTGAGGGTGCGCACGGGCGAGGCGAGCCGCCAGCGGCCCGTCCCGTCCGCGGCGTAGCGGAACACGTACCCCGAGCCGTCCGCCTTCACCTTGGCCAGGTCGAGCTCGACGGCCGAGACGAGGGGGAACCCCAGGGGTTCGCCGCTGTGGCGGGTGACGACGTTCGCCTTCTCCCCCGGCTTCCCCGTGGCGTACAGGACGAGCTTGGTCTCGGTTCCGGAGAGATCCCGCGGGGAAGGATCGAGATCGGCGCGCACGTAGAGGGAGGATTCCCCGTACGCGAACGCGGCGGCGCGGATTGAACCCTGCCCGGGCACCGCCACTGCCTCCGCCCACTCGCCGGGATCCGTGACGCGGCCGTCCACCGCCGGCTTGGCCTCCCCCAGGCTCGCCGCGATCGGGGTCCTCAACCGGAGGGAGAGGACCTGGGGGATCTCTTCCGCGGCGTAGCCGGCAGCCTGGTAGGCGCCCACGAGGTGGGCCTTCATGAGCCAGTCGTAGAGGTCATCGGTGCCGGAGTCCTGATCTGCCCCATACCACCAGAACCAGTCCGACCCCTCGGCGGCATACAGGGCGTCTAGGGCCTTGGGGTTGGGATCACCGGCGAACACCGCCTCCCTGGCTTGGCCCAACCGCTCCCACGCCTCGTCCTCCTCCGGCTCCCCGCGCCAGGTGGAGAGGTCGCCGGCCCAGGACCCGGTGGGAACGGAAGGGATCTCCGCGACGACGGGGTGGCAGGTTACGAACCCTCCCGGGGTCACAGTGTTGATCCACTCTGCCTCGCGGAACGACTGGTAGAGAGAACGGAGGAACTCCCGGCCATTGTCCGGGTAGCCGGCCATGAACATCCAGTTCTCCCCATCGAGGGCGATCACGAGGACGTGCTCCTCGGGCGAGGCGAGGGCTTCCCAGTAGCTGCGGATCTCGGCCAGGAGGTCCGCGACCGCCTCAGCGGTCGGCTTGTTCCCGTAGGCGAAGCTGATCTTGTCGGAGATGTTGTGGTCCCGGAACAGGATCGTCATGTCCCCAAACCGCCACGGCTGGGTGAGTTCGTCCCGCGTCGGCGTGCGGCCGAGCGCCGCGGCGAGCGTCCACTCGTCGGCCACGGTCCAGGTGAACCCCGCCTCCCCGAGGAGCTCCACCGCCCGCTCCGAGACGGCCTGTTCCGGTGGCCACACGCCCACCGCCTTCGCGCCGAACAGGGCCTCGTGCTGGGCTTGCGCTTGGGCGAGCTGGCCGAGGATGTCCTCCTCCCACCCCCGTTCCGCCAAGATGGGGAGGATCGGGTGGTAGAACGGGCTCGTGATGAGCTCGGTTCCAAGCTCCTCGGCCTCCCGGTAGGCCGGCACCACCAGGGTTAAGACCTTATGCTGGGCTTGGATCAACCGGATGACGTCCTCTTGGGTGAACCCGGATTTCCCCCGGAGGTCCGAAAGCCCGAGCTCCTCGTGGAGCTCGGGGGAGATCTGCCACAGGAGGAACAGCCCCGCTGCATCGAGGAGCTCCTGGTCCGTCAGGGGCCGGACTCCCTTGAGCTGGTTGAGCTCGGCATAGCGGGGGTCGTAGTACCTCCCGCCGGGGCGGAGCATGTACCCGTTGATCCAGAAGAACTGGTCCTGCATCGCCGCCCGCTCCTCTGGAGCAAGGCTCCCTGGATCGGTGGCGAGCTGCCATGTCCACTTGAGGTGGTTATCCACCGCCCCGATGTACTGGTAAAGGCCACCCTTCTCCCGCTCCTCCTCGGTGATCTCCACGTAGTCCAGAAGCTGCCAGAGGAGACTCGGCTGGAGGTTGTAGGTGACCTCGACCCCGGGGTGCTCGAGGAGGATCCGCGGGGAGTCGAGGTACTCTTGGACCCCGTGGACCCGCACCCAGGGGAGCTCGTACTCGCCGGTGAGCCTGTTCCAGTACAGGGGCTGGTGCTGGTGCCACACGATCGCCACGTTGAGGGGTCCTTTGGGCAGGCCAACCAGGGTTACAGCAAGGAGTAGGGCACTCACGGTCATCACGACGCGCATCGTCCACCTCCAGGGCTAAGTTTACCGCCAACCCGCCTGCGTTGCACCTCCATTGACCGATCACGGCCCCCTCGCTATACTCCTCCCGCGTATCGGGGCGAGGCAGAGGAGGAACGCTGGCACCCAAGGGGTCCGACACCCGCTATCTGGTTCGCCGGGGAGCCTACCGGGGGCTCCTCTACTTCCTCATGGCGGTGGGCTGCGCCATCATGCTCTTGCCGTTCTTCTGGATGGTGACGACCTCGCTCAAGACGGAGGCGGGCGCGATGCGGATGCCGCCCCAGTGGATCCCCCCCGAGCCTCAGTGGGAGAACTACGTTGTGGCGTGGAATATGGCGCCGTTCGGCCGCTACTTCTTCAACAGCTTCTTCATCGCCATCATGTGCACGATCGGCGAGGTCATCACGACGATCCTTGCTGCCTACGCGTTTGCGAAGATGCGTTTCATCGGGAAGGAGGTCCTGTTCGCGATCTTCCTCGGTACGCTGATGATCCCGGGGGAGATGCTCCTCGTGCCGAACTACGTTACGCTGACGCGGCTCGGCTGGCTCGATCGGTACGAAGGGCTGATCATCCCCTGGATCGTGTCCGTGTTCGGGATCTTCCTCCTCCGGCAGTTCTTTCGGTCGATCCCGGATGAGCTATGGGACGCGGCGCGCATCGATGGCTGCTCGCGCCTACGCTACCTGTGGCGCGTCATCGTGCCCCTTTCCAAGCCTGCGATCCTCACGGTGGCCCTGTTCAAGTTCCTCGGGAGCTGGAACTCCTTCCAGTGGGTGCTCCTGATGACGAATACGGAATCCATGCGCACGGTTCCGGTCGGGTTGATGACGTTCAGCAGTGACATCGGGACGGCCTACCACCTTCTCATGGCTGCCTCGGTGATGGCCATCGTTCCGATTCTCATCCTGTTCTTTTTTACCCAGAAGCAGTTCATCCAGGGCGTGGCGAGGACGGGGATCAAGTGATGGCTGTGAATCAAGGAGGTGATCCTCGGAGGTCAGATCGTAGATCGGTGATGGACTGCACGTAACCAAGGAGGGAACATGTTGCGCAAGCTGATTGTAGGTTTGTTGGGTCTCCTTCTCGGCACCGTCGCCCTCGCGGCGAACGAGCCGGTGACTATTGATTTCTGGCACGCGATGAGCTCGGGCCACCAGCCCAATCTTCAGAAGCTGGTGGATGATTTCATGGCGGAGTACCCGTACATCACGGTGAACCTGACCTATCAGGGGTCCTACAGCGCGCTGCAGGGCAAGATCAACGCGGCGGTCGCCGCCGGCAACCTGCCGACGATCGCCCAGGTCTATGAGAACTGGGTTACCCCGATCCAGTCCCTTCTTTATCCGATCGGGCCCCACATGACGGCGGAGGAGATCGCCGACATCATTGACGGGCTCGTGCCGAGCAACACGTACAACGGTGTCCTGACGACGGTTCCGTTCAACAAGTCAATCATGGTTCTGTACTACAACGCTGATCTTATCCCGAACCCGCCCACGACCTGGGGTGAGTTCTACGACCTGGCGAAGGCGCTCACCGTGGATCTGGATGGGGATGGGAGGATCGATCGGTACGGAACGGCGCTGCGCCCGGCGGCGAACCCCGAGCAGTTCCTGGTGTTCCTCAACCAGGCGGGCGGCTCGATCCTGAACGACGACTGGACCGCGGTCACGCTCTGCGAGGAGCCGGGCATAACGGCGGTCGAGTTCTGCGGACGGCTCATTCCCTACACGTTCGTCACCAGCGAATACATCAGCGACCACATGGGCAAGGTCGCGATGTTCATCGACACCTCAGCCGGCTACAACTACAACAAGACCGGGGCCACGAACGCTGGGTACACCCTCGGCGTGGCGATGCTCCCCGCCGGGCCGGTCAACCGCAGTTCGATGATCCAGGGCACGAACCTTGCCGTCTTCAACACCCCTAACCAGACCCAGGCCCAGAAGGATGCGGCGGTGCTCCTCGCCCGCTTCCTCCTTCGTCCGGAGAATACCGCGTACTGGGCGATGAAGAGCGGCTACCAGCCGGTCACCAAGTCGGCGTACCAGCTCCCGGCGTGGAAGGAGTTCGTGGCGGCGAACCCGTACCAGCAAGCGATGTCGGACCAAATGCTCGTTGGGTTCTCGCAGATCCTCCACCCGAACTACGGCGACATGCGCACCGTTCTCTCGACCAAGTTCGATGAGATCATGCGCGGTGCTGTATCGCCCCTCGACGGCCTGCGGGCGATGTGCGAGGAGATCGAGGCCTTGCTCGAGTACTAACCACGGAAGAGCTGGCTCGCGAGGGGGATCATGTCCCCCTCGCGAGCTGGCGGTGGGCGGTGAACCGATGGTGGATCGAAGTGGACAGAAGAAGCCGGGCCCGGTGCTCCCCTTCGGGCAGCGGGTGGCGGGGGCACTGAACCCGGTCAACTGGTACCGGAAGGATCCCGCCCTGTGGCGGGAGTCCGGCACGGCGTACCTCTACCTCCTCCCTGCGCTGATCATCCTCGGCATCTTCGTCTTCTATCCCTTCTTCTCCGCGTTCTACATCAGCCTATTCAAGTGGGGCATCCTGCCGCCGCGGCCTTACGTCGGGTTCGCCAACTACAGCTACATCTTCAACGACAAGTACTTTTGGCGTGCTCTGTGGCACACGTTCTACTACGTCATCATCACCGTCCCGGTTACATTGTTCCTGGCGATCCTCGTCGCAACGCTCCTGAACAAAGGGCTGAGGTTCCTATCGTTCGCGCGGACGTCGTTTTTCCTGTCCTACATCAGCCCGATCGTGGCGATCGCCATGGTGTGGCGGTGGATGTACAACGCGGACTACGGCCTCATCAACTACCTCCTGTCGCTTCTCAACAAGTTGCCGTTCGTGCACATCGATCCTATTGCCTGGCTTAACGATCCGAGATATTCCATTCCGGCGCTCATCATCCTCAGCGTGTGGCACTATGTTGGCTACCACGCGATTATCCTCCTCGCTGGGATGCAGAATATTGAGCAGCAGTACTACGATGCGGCGAAAGTGGATGGGGCGAGCGGTTTTCAGACGTGGTTGCATGTGACGGTCCCTCTCCTGACACCGCAGCTCTTCTTTGTACTGATCATGTCGCTCATTGGCTCGTTCAAGGTGTTCACGGAGGTGATCACCCTCTTCAACGGACCGGGTCCGCTCCGCAGCGCGGAGACGATCGTGTACTACATCCTGCGAATGTCGGGGCGCATCGACAGTGCAACGATGCACCTTGGGCGCGCTGCCGCCGGTTCGGTGGTCCTGTTCGGCATCATCTTCGTCCTCACCATCTTCCAGATGACGGTCACGCAGCGGCGGGTGCACTACCAATGAGGCGGGCCGGCGTCCTGGCTTTCGCGGGGGTGCTGGCCCTCGCCGTCGTGGGGGTGGGACAGGTCGAGGCCCCGGATCCGAGCCGGGCGACGATCACGAGCCGCGTGCTCCGGGTCATCGACGGCGACACGGTGGACATCCGTGGGAGCCAGCGCGTTCGCCTGCTCGGCATTGACACCCCCGAGCTTGGGGAACCGTACTCGGAGGAGGCGATCGCGTTCACGAAACGCCTTCTTCTCTTCAAGACCGTGCGCCTAGAGCTCGACGTGAAGGAGCGCGACGTCTACGACCGGCTCCTCGCCTATGCCTACGTCGAGACGGACGAGGGATGGGTGATGGCGAACCTCGAGATCGTGCGCGCTGGTTTGGCACGGCTCCTCATCATCCCCCCGAACGGGAAGTACCGCGCCCAGTTCGAGGCGGCGCAGCTCGAGGCGATGATCCACCGTCGCGGCCTCTGGGGGATGGTGGGCGAGGTCCTCACGGTATCCGCGCTCGAGGCGAGGATCGACGAGGTCGTGAACCAGGTCGTGACCGTGCGGCTCACGGTGGCCGCGGTGGTGGCCGCCGGGAACAGCCTGCGCGTTGATCCCAGTGAAACGAGGTTTGGGTTCCACCTCTTCCTCGTGGCGACGTGTCCGCCGGTCGGCCTTGGGCCGGGGGCGGAGATCCTCGCTACGGGGGTGGTCGAGTACGCGTCGCTCAAAGACGGGCCACGCATCCTGATCGAGGATCCGACCCAGATCGTTCTCGCGACGGACGTCGAGGCAGCTCCGCCTTAGGCGGGGAGGCCTAGTTCTCGCTCCGGATCCTGTTGCCCGTCAGCGCGGCGACGGATACCCTTCCCCGGGATGGAGGAAGCTGGTGAAGCTCTTTTTCGCTTTGGCGCTCGTTTCCCTTGCCCTGTCCCCGGCCCAGGGGCTGGGCTCAGGGACGCCCCTGGCCCGCGGTCCGTACTCCGGTGCGCCGAGCGCGGAGTCGGTGGTGATCTCCTGGGTGGTCGTGCCGCCGCTCCCGGCGCGGCTCGAGGTTGCGCCGGTGGTGCTCCACGCCGCGCGCCCGGTTCCGGTGCGCACAATTGCCGTCCCCGCACCGCCGGAAGGCACGAACGGCCAGGTCGAGGTGGTGGTGGAGGGGCTCGCCCCAGCGACGGAGTACGTGTACCGCGTGGTCATCGAGGACGGATCTGAGATCACGTCGAGCCCAATCGGTCACTTCAGGACGGCCCCACTTCCGGGACAGCCGGTTACGTTCGCTGTCCTCGCCGATACGCAGTGGCAGTGGGAGGGGGTGGACCGGTTGGCCGTGATCGCGGACACCATCGCCTACGACGCTGCCCGTTCCGGTGGGTTCGACTTCGTCCTCCACGCCGGTGACATCGTCGAGACGCCGAACGCCTACTACTGGGAGCCGTGGTTCGATGCGTTTGCGCCGATGCTCCTCGCTGCCCCGTTCATCCCCGTGCCCGGGAACCACGAGAAGAATAGTGTTTCCTACTACAAGGCGTTTGCCCACCCTCCCGGAGCTGGCCAGAACGGCGAGCGCTGGTGGACGCTGCGGTGGGGTGATCTCCTGGTGGTGGGCCTGGACACGAACGTCACCCGCGCCGACCAGATTCTCGAGCAACAGGCCTATGCCCGGGCCGAGCTCGCGGGGCCCGAGCGGTGGAAGTTCGTCATCTTCCACCATCCGGTGTTCTCATCGGACGCCTACCATGGGAGCGGCTATGGGTACGACCTCATCTACCACCCGATCTTCGTCGAGGCGGGGGTGGATCTCGTGTTCAACGGACATGCCCACAACTACGAGCGGATCGAGAGGGACGGGGTCACGTACCTCGTCCTCGGCGGCGGCGGAGCCGTGCCACGGGAGCTCGCCCCGACCCGCGTCGAGGGTTCCGTGGTGGCGGTCGAGGGGCGCAACTTCTACGCGCGCGTCGCGGTGACGCCGGCGCAGGTTGCGGTGGAGATCGTCTCCGTGGCCGCGGCCACGGAGGAATCGTTTCATCCCACGCCCGGCGAGCTGCTCGACTCGTTCACCCTGCGCGCCCCGCCCCGTCCGGGCGCGGGGGAGGGCACCTCTGCCGCCACGCTCCCTCCCCAAGGGGCACCCGAACGGGCAGGCCCTCTTGCCCCTGGCACGCCGGGGGCCGTGATCATCGCCTTCTCCCTCTTCGCGGCCGTGGTCTGGGCGCTCTTCTGCCTCCGGCGCTAGGCCGCGGCTGCCCCTCGCCTCAGGCTCCCTCACCGACTACCATCCGCCCATGGCGGGACGACTGGAGGCCGTCACGGGGTGCATGTTCTCCGGGAAGACGGAGGAGCTCTTGCGGCGGGTGGAGCGGGCACGGATCGCCAAGAAGGAGGTCCTCCTCTTCAAGCCCGAGCTTGATACCCGCTACGCGATGGAACACGTGGTCACCCACCACGGGCGGGCGCTTCCCTGTTGCCGATTGCCCACGGACATCTCCTGGGATGGGTTCTCGGGCCTGATTGCGGATCATCCCGTCGTGAGCACGGACGTGTTCGCGTTCGACGAGGCGCACTTCTTCGGCCCCTCGTTCCCCCAGCTTGCCGAGCGGTTGGTCGGCCTTGGGAAGCGAGTCATCGTCGCTGGGCTCGATCTCAATTTCCGCGGGGAGCCATTCGGGCCGATGCCGGAGCTCCTCGCCCTCGCCGACGAGGCGGTGAAGCTATCAGCCGTATGTACGGTGTGCGGCCAGCCGGCCACCCGCTCCCAGCGCCTCGTGGCTGGGAAGCCGGCCACTGGGGGGCCGGAGGTCCTGATCGGGGGGCTGGAGAGCTACGAACCCCGCTGCCGGGACCACTTCATCCCTCCCTCCCGCTAGGCCGATGGCGGGGGAGGGGGTCGCGGTGGAGTTCCGGGGGGTCTCGTTCTCCTACCCCAGTCGGCGAGGGTCTCTGTCCGTCCTCGCTGGGGTGTCCCTCTCCGTTCCGGCGGGGAGGTGGGCGACCGTCATCGGACCGTCCGGATGTGGGAAGACGACGCTCCTCAAAGTCGGGGCGGGGCTCATCTCCCCCGACGCGGGCGCGGTCTCGATCGCGGGCGGGAGCCCGGCCTACATGCCGCAGGCGGACACCCTTCTCCCATGGCGGGACGCGCTCGCCAACGCCCTCCTCCCCGCCGAGGTGGCAGGGCGATCCCTTGGGCCCGCGCGGGCGGAGGCGCGGGCCTTGTTCCACGAGTTCGGGCTGGCTGGGTTCGAGCGGGCCTACCCCCACGAGCTCTCCGGCGGCATGCGGCAGCGCCTCGCCCTCATGCGGACCCTCCTCTCCCACCGCGACGTCCTCCTCCTCGATGAGCCGTTCGGGGGGCTCGACGCCCTCACCCGGGCCTCCCTCCAGGAGTGGATCGCTACCGTGTGGATGTCCCACCGGAAGACGATCCTGTTCGTGACCCACGATGTGGAGGAGGCGGTCCTCCTCTCGGATCAGGTCCACGTCCTCAGTCCGCGCCCCGCCCGCGTTGTCGCTACGTGCCCCATCGTTCTCCCCCGCCCTCGCCTCCGCACCGACCCGCGGATCGCGGCGGCGCGGGGCGAGGTGCTGGGCCACCTCTCCTTCCATGCCTAACCCGATGCGTCAGGGCTTGACGAGCACCGGCCTTCTCCTCGCCATCCTCGCCCTGTGGGAGGGGGGCGTCCGGCTGGCACACGTCCCGCCGTACCTCCTCCCCCCTCCCAGCCGCATCCTGGCGACGCTCGTTGAGGACCTCCCGCTCCTCCTTCACCATACCGGGATCACGCTGAGCGAGGTCGGGCTGGGGCTGCTCCTTGGGGCAGCGGGCGGGATCACGGTGGCCCTCGTCGGGTTCTACGTCCCCGCGATCGGCCGCGCCCTCCACCCGTTCCTCCTCGCCTCTCAGGTCGTCCCCGTGTTCGCGATCGCCCCCCTCCTCGTTTTGTGGTTCGGGTACGGGCGGGGGCCGAAGGTGATCGTGGTCAGCCTGATCTCGTTCTTCCCCATCGCGGTCAGCCTGGGGGAGGGGTTGCGCGCGGTCGGGGAGGACCTCGTGAACCTCCTCCGCACGTTGGGGGCCGGGGAGGGGAAGATCCTCCGCCTGGTGCGGCTCCCGGCCGCTACACCATTCGCCTTGGCCGGCCTCAAGATCGGGGCCACGCTGGCCCTCGCCGGCGCAATCATCGGGGAATGGATCGGGGGCACTGGCGGGCTGGGGTACGTCATGATCCAGGCCAACGCCCTCCTCCGCGTGGACCGGGTGTTCGCCGCCCTCCTCGTCCTCACCCTCCTCGGGGTCGGACTGTTCTCGTCCCTCTCCCTCCTCGAACGGTACCTCCTCCGCTGGCGCCCCCAACCCTCCCGCGACAAGATCGGGGTGCGATGAAGCGGTGGTGGCTCCTCCTCCTCCCGTTCGTCCTCGGCCACGGGGCGCCGCTGCGGGTGATGCTCGATTTTTACCCGAACCCAAACCATGTCCCCCTCTACGTGGCGCAAGGGTTGGGGCTATTCACCTCCGCCGGGATTGAGGTCGAGCTCAGCGCGCCCGCCGATCCCAGCGATCCCGCCAAGCTCGCCGCGGCGCGGGCGGTGGACCTCGCCCTCACTCCCCAGATGAACTACCTCATCGCCCGCGGGGCGGGCCTCCCCCTCGTCGCGGTGGGGGCGCTCATCGAGGGTTCCCTCGGCGGGCTCCTCGCCCTCGATGGATCCGGCATCGCGGAACTGGATGACCTGCGGGGGAAGCGGATCGGGTACGCCCTGGAGCCCCTGGAGCCGGTTCTGTGGCGAACGATGCTCCGGACCGCCGGGTTGGCACCGACCGAGTACGAGCTCGTCTACGTGGGGATGAACACCCTGTTTGCCCTCCTCGCGCGGCGGGTGGATGCGATCGGGGCGTTCCGGAACTACGAGGCCCTCGCAGTGGAGGCCCTCGGCTACCGGGCCGTGTTCTTCCCCCAAGAGGAGTACGGGATCCCGGCGACCTATGAGCTGGTCGTGGTCGCCCATCCCGCGCTCCTTCGGGAACGGCCGGAGGAGGTGCGCGGGTTCCTCCATGCGCTCGCGGGGGCGATTGGGTTCACCCGCGACTGCCCCGCCGCGGCGCTCGCCCTGTTCGAGGCCGCGGTCCCCGAGCTTGCGGGGGACGACCTCACCCGCCGCTCGTTTGAGGCCACGCTCCCACTCTACGCCGCCGGGGCCCGCCACGACGACACCGCGTGCTGGGAGGCGATGCAGGCGTTCCTCGTCGCCCATGGCCTCATGCCGCGCGCGTATCCGAGCGAAGAGCTCTTCACCACCGACCTCCTCCCCTGAGCCAGGTTGCGGCCCTTCCGCTCGGGGGGTAGCCTCACGTTTCGTATGCCCGTTCTGGTTGTAGACGATCTCCACGTCGCGGTGGGGGGGAAGCCGATCCTGCGGGGGGTGGACCTCGCCCTCGAGCCGGGCCGGGTCCACGCCCTGATGGGCCCCAACGGCTCAGGGAAGTCCACTCTCGCCCTCAGCCTGGCGGGGGGGCCGGGGTACGAAGTGACCCGCGGTCGGGCCCAGCTTGAGGGGGAGGATCTCCTTTCCCTGCCCCCGTTCGAGCGTGCCCGGCGGGGGTTGTTCCTCGCGTTCCAGTACCCGCCGGAGATCGAGGGGGTGTCGCTGCGGGAGTTCCTGCGCCTGGCGTGTGCCGAGCGGGGACAGGGGTTCTGCGAATTCCAGCGCAACTATCCGCAGGCGATCGCCCGCCTGAGGATGGAGCCGTTCGATGGTCGCGAACTGAACGTCGGGTTCTCCGGGGGGGAGAAAAAGAGGGCGGAGCTCCTCCAGCTCTACCTCCTCAAGCCGAAGGTCGCCCTCCTCGACGAGCCGGACTCGGGGGTGGATGTCGACGCATTGCGCCTCATCGCGGGCGCGATCCGCGACCTGGCCGACGGCGGGGCAGCGGTCCTCATCATCACCCACTACCCGCGGATCCTCGACCACGTCCCGCCCGCGGAGGTGTTCGTCCTCGACGAGGGCCGGATCGTGGAGCGAGGGGGGCCCGAGCTGGCGCGGAGGATCGGGGAGGAGGGGTTCGAGGTGGTGCGCGGATGAACGCCCTGACCCGGGAGTTCGTGGACGGGCTGTCGGCGGAGAAGAACGAGCCCGCCTGGATGCGGGCCCACCGCGCGCGCTGCCTAGAGGTGTTCGGGAAAGCGCCTCTGCCCCGATTCGGTCCTGATCTTTCGGAGCTTGACTTCTCCGACCTCGCCTACTACGCCCGCCCGGTGGCCCCGGTTAAGCGCTGGGAGGACCTCCCCGACGAGATCCGCCGCACGTTCGCTGCCCTGCGCCTCCCCGAGGCCGAGCAGAGGGCCCTCGCCGGGCTGGGAGCCCAGGTCGACTCTGAGGTCGTGTACCGGTCCCTCCTCGACGCGGTCCGCTCCCAAGGGGTCATCTTCACAAGCATGGACACCGCGGTTCGCGAGTACCCGTGGGTCGAGGACTACTTCATGAAGGTCATCCCCCCCGAGGACAACAAGTTCGCCGCCCTCCACGGCGCGGTGTGGAGCGGGGGCACGTTCATCTGGATCCCGCCGGGGGTGGAGGTGGCCGTCCCGCTGCAGGCCTACTACCGGATGCAGACCGAGGCCGTTGGCCAGTTTGAGCACACCCTCATCGTCGCCGAGCCGGGGTCGTCGGTCCACTACATCGAGGGCTGCTCCGCTCCCCGGTACGCGCGGTCCGCGCTCCACTCGGGGATGGTGGAGATCTTCGCCAAGGAGGGGGCGAAGGTCCGGTTCACGACCATCCAGAACTGGTCGAAGAACGTGTACAACCTGAACAACAAGCGGGCGCTGGCCCACGCCGGGGCGGCGGTGGACTGGGTATCGGCGTCGCTCGGGAGCAAGGTGACGATGCTCTACCCGACGACGGTCCTCCTCGGCCCCGGGGCGCGCACGGAGAACCTGTCGTTCACGTTCTCCCAGGACGGGATGTGGCTCGATAGCGGCGCCCGGGCCCTCCACCGCGCGCCGGACACGACGTCGCGGCTCATCTCGCGGTCCGTCGTTCAGGGGAGTGGGAAGTCCGTGTTCCGGGGCACGGTCCACGTCTCCCCCCTCGCCCGGGGGGCGAAGGCCCACGTCGAGTGCTCGACGCTCCTGCTCACCCCGGATGCGCGGACGGAGACGATCCCCATCCTCAACGCGGAGACGGACGATGTGGAGCTGGGGCACGAGGCCACGGTGGGCCGGGTGTCCCAGGACCAGCTCTTCTACCTGATGAGCCGCGGGCTGTCCGAGGCCCAGGCGATGAGCCTCATCGTGAACGGGTTCGTGTCCCCGATCTTGAAGGAGATCCCGCTCGAATACTCGGTCGAGCTGAAGGGACTCCTCGAGATGAGCTTCGAGGAGGCGACCGGGTAATGGACGAGCGGATCCGGGACGACTTCCCGATCCTCCGTCGCCACGAGCACGGGAAGCCCCTCGTGTACCTCGATTCCGCCGCCACGAGCATGAAGCCGAGCGCGGTGATCGAGGCCGAGGCCGACTTCTACCGGGAGTCCTACGCCAACGTGCGGCGCGGCGTGTACGAGCTCGCCGCCGCGGCGACCGACCTCTACGAGGGAGCGCGGGCCAAGGTCGCGTCGTTCATCGGGGCGAGGCCGGACGAGGTCGTGTTCACCCGCGGGACGACGGAGGCCCTCAACCTCGCGGCGTGGGGGCTTGGCGAGACGCACGTGGACCCGGGGGACGAGGTCCTGGTGACGGAGATGGAGCACCACGCGAACCTCCTCCCGTGGCAGGAGATGGCGCGCCGGCAGGGAGCGCACCTCCGCGCGGCCGCCGTGACCCAGGACGGGGAGCTGGACCGGGACGACCTGCGGAGGAAGCTCTCCCCGCGGACGAAGGTCCTCGCCCTGGCGCACGTGTCGAATGTCCTGGGGACAGTGAACCCGGTGGTGGAGATCGCGGCGGAGGCTCATCGGGCGGGGGCGGTGGTGGTCGTGGACGCTGCCCAGTCCGTGCCCCACATGCCGGTGGACGTCCGCGAGCTGGGGGCCGATCTCGTCGCGTTCTCCGGGCACAAGATGCTCGGCCCGACCGGGATCGGCATCCTGTGGGGGCGGAACGACCTCCTTTCCGAGCTCCCTCCCCTCCTCACCGGGGGGGAGATGGTGCGCGAGGTGTGGCTCAACTGGGCAACGTGGGATGACCCGCCGGCCCGGTTTGAGGGGGGGACCCCCCCGATCGCCCAGGCGATCGGGCTCGGCGCGGCGGTGGATTACCTGCGGGCGATCGGGATGGACGAGGTCCGCCGTCATGGGGAAAAGCTGACCGCACTCGCCCTGGACGGGCTCCTCGGTCGGCCCCACGTGACCGTGTACGGGCCCCGCGACCCGAAAGCGCGGGGGGCGCTCGTCTCGTTCGCCCTTGCCGGGATCCACCCCCACGATGTGGCGACCCTCCTCGATCAGGAGGGGATCGCGATCCGCGCCGGGCATCACTGCGCCCAGCCGCTCCACCGCCGGTTTGGGATCCCCGCCTCGTGCCGGGCGTCGTTTCATGTGTACACCACGCCCGACGAAGTGGAGCACTTCCTCGCTGCCCTCGATCGGGCCTGGGAGGCGTTGCGGTGACCGGGTACGAGGAGGTCATCCTCGACCACTGGCGCCACCCCCGCCACAAGGGGCGCCTCCCCGACCCCACCGGTTCCGCGATCGAGGCGAATCCCCTGTGCGGGGACGTCGTGCGGCTGGAGGTCCGGGTGGAGGGGGGGACGATCGCCGACGCCCGGTTCAGCGGCGAAGGGTGCGCGATCTCCCAGGCCGCGGCGTCCCTCCTCACCGAGCTCATCGTGGGGAAGCCCGTGGCCGAGGTGGAGAAGATGAAGGACGAGGACCTCCTCTCCGCCCTGGGTGGCGTCGTCAGGACGCGGCTTTCCTGCGCCCTTTTGCCGCTCCGCGCCCTGCGGAAGGCCCTCGCCTCGGGAGCCCAGCGAACCTCCCCCCCGGGCGAGGTGTAGATCCGATCGGAGGTGATGCCCCGATGACGGCGAAGCTCCTTGCGGCGTGGGTGGCCCTGCTCGCGTTCGGCCTCCTCGCGTTCGGGGAGGCGCCCGTCCTTCCGCAGGGGATCATCCCCGTCCCCGACGAGCCACCGATCATCGTCTCCGTCAAGACCAACAAGGCGACCTATGCCCCCGGCGATCTCCTCCGGCTCACGTTCACCCTCAACCACGACGCCTACGTCTATCTCTACAACCTGACCGCGGACGGGAAGGTGAAGCTCCTCGTCCCGAACCGGTTCCTCCAAGACCCGCTGTTTTCGGCGGGGACCCACACCCTCCCCACCGAGGGATGGGTCCTCCGGGTCACCGCGCCTGAGGGGATCGAGTACCTCCAGCTCGTGGCGAGCGCCGCCCCCCTTTCGTTCTACGAGGCGAAGGCGTTCGAGGCGGACGCGTTCCTCGTGTACACGAACCCAGCTGCGTTCGCGTCCCAGATCACCGCGCTCCTCCCCAGGACGTGGGGCACGGCGTGGACCTCCTACCGCGTACATCGGCCCCAGGCCAGCCTCTCCGTGGCGACGAGCCCGAGCGGGGCTGGAGTGTGGGTGGGTGGGAGCTACGTCGGTACGTCACCCCTGTCCACCAGCGTCGCCCCGGGGCGGATCCAGATTCGGGTCGAGAAGGATGGCTACGAAACGAAGTCCGTGGATCTCGTGGTGGGGGATGGTGAAGAGGTCTCCCTCGTCGTGAGCCTCTCCCCCGCCCGGCCCGTGTGGCCTCCCATCTCCCCTCCCGCGTGGACGGTGGACGTGGAACTTCCGGCGGTCGGGTTCGGCCTCGCCGTGGGCCTGACCTCCCGTTCCATCTCCACGGACCTTTGGCTCGGGGGGGTTGGGTTCGGCATGTCGGTCCAGCTGGCGCCTCCTCTGCCCGACCTGACCGAGCCGGGGCCAGGCGGGTGGTTCGCGGGGGGGCCGGAGGTCGAGGGGTACATCGCCGGTTGGCTGCCGCTCGGTCGCGGGGGCCTTATTGTCCTGGTCGGGGTTTCCCTTCAGGAGATGGCGTGGGTGCCGCCGTGGTCGCCCTCCGGGGCCCTTACCCCGCTGGTGGACATCGAACCTGAGACGAGGACCGACGTTCGCCTAACCGGGGGCGCGGGGATCGGCGTCGAGGGCTCCGGGTGGAAGCTGTACCTTCTCTGGCACTCCCGCCGGGGTCCCACCTTGGGGGTTGTGTTCACTTCGTAGGGCGCGCTCCCGTGAACGAACCGGGGCGCCGCTTGGCGCCCCGGCTTTTTCTCGGAAGACGAGGAGTTACTTGCCGACGATCTGGATGAGGGTCTCCTCCTTCGTCCCGTCTCTGAACCCGATGACCAGGTTGTAGTACCCTGCCGGAAGCCCGTTCGCAGGATACCAGACCGGGGTCCCCTCGGTGGGCACCGTCGGGATCGAGATCTCCTGCAGCCCCGTCTCTGGGTTATGATGAGCGGCATTCCAGTACCAGACCGTTTGGTGGCTGTCATCGTGAAGCTGGATCAGGGTAACCCAGGCTCCGATGCCGGGCACCGGACTCCCCTGGAAGTCGCGAAGGTCGACTGAGACGAAGATCGGCTGGCCAACCTCGTACACAGCATCCACGGTCCGGCCCTGGAACGCCCCCGCGCCTCCCGCTATGCCGAGGTCCACAAAGGCCCCTGCACCGCCAGCCGGCGTGGCTCCGTACCCCAGGAGCAGGCGCACGAAGTCGTCGTAGCCCATGGCGAAATCGAGGGCATGGGCGACTCTTAGGAAACCGTATTCATTGAGGAGGGCCTCCACTTCGCCTGCGCTCAACCCAAACCGATTCATGAGGTCGAGGACCAGCAAGCCCTCGGTCATGAGCCCACCGCGGTTGATCAGGAAGATCGCCGTATCCGCATCTACCCCATACTGGTCCATGTAGGAGAGCATGTCACAGACCGGAATGGGCAGGTACGGGGAATAGTTCACCTGACCAACCGTTGCCGCGCCCGGGCTGCGGCCGCCCCACCAGTTGTAGGTGGCATCGAGCGTCCCCAGGCCATTGTTCGTGACCATCCCGTAGAGGTCGTTCCAGTTGATGTGGATCGTTGTGGCATCGGCCCCCGCGCCGACGGCGATGTCGCCGAGGATCGTGAACCCTTGCCCCATCCGGCCGATGAGGATCCCCGCCGCGCCGAGCGACATGTCACCCGTCACCTGAGGAGCATGGGGGCAGCTCGCGCAGCTGAAGAGCTCCGTCGCGCCGGTCACCGGCGTGCTTGCGTCGTAGGTCCCCTCACGGACCATCACTGTGTCTGCGTAGGGGAGCTCGTTGGCACCGGCGATGGCTTGGTTGAGATAGCCGTTCGTGGGCTCAGGTCCAACCGGCGCGACGATGATTAGCATCGGATCGGTGATTTGCACGCCGGGCTCCGCAGGATTGCCATCGGGGTCGGTTCCTAGCCATGGGCTATAGATCACAGCACCGTAGACCGCGTCGCCCCTCCCGCCGGGGTTCATCGCAGCCGTCGGGCCCTCTGCCGAGCCCCACCAGTTGAGAGCTGCATCGAGGCCCGACACCACAGCATAGGGGGGGTCGTAATTGACAACGCCGTACGTGTTTCCGGCGATGCTATTGAAGCGGATCACTGAACCCGCAGGTTCTGCTCCGCCCCAGCCGAAACCGTCGATGGCAATGTAGTTGCCAGAAAGCACGTTGTGTTCGATGGTTGTCCATAGAGCATCGTATTGGAGGCTGATGCCATAGTCGCCGTCCACAACTGTGTTGCCAACGATGATGTTGTTCCTGGCTGGCTCCCCACCCCAAGGGGTAAGACCCATCAACCCGATGCCCAATTCGTTGTTGAACACGTAGTTACCAAGAACATCTACGTCGTCTGCCCCGACAACAAGGATGCCTGTGGCTACCCAATCTGGATGGTTCACCCAGTGGTTGGAGACGACGTTCCCGACGACCTGTCCTGTGGCACCATAACCGATCTGGATCCCGTTCTCGGCCCACCAGCCGGTTGCGGCCTCGAGGCCATTGCCCGTGACGACGTTCCCGACAACGTTGGCCACGGGATCGGGAGCGGGTCCTCTCGCCCATCCGGTGACGTCGCCCATGACGCCGATGCCTCCGCGGCTGTAGTCGGAAACAACATTACCGATGATGTCAACGACCGAGTCGCCGTAGACCAGGATGCCAAAGGTCTGAGCCGCACTGCCGCTACCGTTTGGCATTAGGTTGCGGACGATATTGCCTTGGATCGTACCGGTGACATTGCGGTAGAGGATACCTACCAATCGCGACTCGCTTGGCGGAACTACGTTCTGCCCATCCACGGTGAGGAACAGCACGTCTGTGAAGCTGGTCTCGGGGCCGGAGACGTGTGTCCCCGTCATCGTCCCGCCGTAGGCGAAGATGACTGGGTCGAACGGCGCGTTGGACTCGGCAATAGTGTACGTCTGCGAACCAGGCGACTTCACAACCGCCCCCGGCTCGCCGATGATCTTCACGCTGGAGCCAACGATGCCCTGGGTCACGTACTCGCCAGCCTTCACAAGCACCGTGTCTCCTGGACGGGCGATGTTAAGCCCCGTTTGCAGGTACCCGGCGGGAAGCTCCGGCCCTGCCTGGGCCACCACGAACGTCCACACTGGTGCAGAGGGGTTGTTCCCCAGCCAAGGACTGTAGGCAACGTTGCCGGCGATCTGGCTGGGAAGCGGCCCCGCGTCTTGCCCCCACCAGTTGCCAGTGGCATCGAGGAGCGGTGCTCCGCTGGCCAGGTTGGCCACGTCTACTGGGTCGTTCCCCATGATCGCGTTACCGTAGATCTCCACCGTAGAGGCGTTCACATAAGAGCCGATCGTGATGCCGCCGGGGGTCCCCCACTTTCCGGTAGCGAGCGTGTTGTCTACGATCGTGTTGTAGCGGATGATGATATTGCTGATCCCAAAAGCTAAGTAGATCGCCCCATTCTCTGTGGTGGCGCCCGTCACCGTGTTGCCTTCGACCACCACGTTGCTTGTGTAGACGGTGATCCCGTCCTGGGCCGTGTTCGTCACCACGTTGCCAATGATCCACCCGCCGCTCAGGCTCGCGTTGCCGCTGGTCTTCTTCCCGAGCTTGATGCCGTCGTTCTTCGTCGTCGTATCCACAGTGTTCCCGACAATCCACGTGTACTCGGAATCGTAGATGTAGATCGCGGCGTTCTCGCTGCCGCTGTTTCGGATCTCGTTGTACTCGATCCGGCCATTGGTGACCCGATCGAAGTTGATCGCGTCGCCTGGCGAAGGGATGTTATAAATATAATTGTACGCGATCAGCGGCGATGCTCCCACCCGGATTTTGACCGCCTCGTTCATCGTTGAGCCCGTATTCGTGATAATGTTGTAGGCAACCGTAGCATTCTGAGATGTAAATGTCGTGCTGTTGTCGTGAATGATGTTTGTAGTATCACTGTTGATGTTCGTTTCGATGGAGAACCCGTTGATCACCACGTTGTTGGCCTGGATATTGAACACGGTGGTGTTGCTCAGTAGCAGGGTCTCCGGTCCTGTGCGCCCGCCCATGCTTGGCCGTGGATCTACATTGGCCTGTGCGCCAAGGATCGTCAACGGCTTATTCACGTTGATCGTCCCCGTGAGGTTGTACGTTCCCGCGGCGACGATGATTGTGTCCCCCGCAGCCGCTGCGTCAATCGCCGCCTGGATTGTCGCATAGCCACCTGGCCCAACCTGAAGCTCCGTCCCTAAGATTCCGACTGATGATACGGCGACCAATCCCGCCACGAGCCAACCTAGTTGCTTCCTTCCTGCCATCCCTGCCTCCTTTCCCTCCCTCACCTTCGCGAACAGGCCCACTTAAGTGCCGGTCGGCCAGAATGGCGGGTTGCGGAGAAGCTGTTCCCTTGGGCACCGCCTTCCAGGTCGTTTCGCCGTACCTGCGTGGCCCCCCCCCACAATTCACTTATTTATTAGTACATCTCGGCGGGGGACAGGGTCAAGGGGCACTATGTCCTAGTGGTATATCATATAAACAAGCATGGAGCGGCGAGGGGCGGGGAGATGTTACTGTGGTTGGCCGCGGAGCTGGCCGCAGCCGGCCTGGATCGCGACTCCCCGGGAGCGGCGCACGGTCGCGTCCACGCCGTGGAGGACGAGTTCCCGGCGGAACGCGTCCACTGTGTTCGGATCGGGCGGCCGATAGGGGAGGCCCGGAGCCGGGTTGAACGGGATGAGGTTCACATGGGCGAGCCTTCCCCGGAGGAGGCGCGCCAGAGCGCGCGCGTGGTCGAGCCGGTCGTTGACGCCACGGAGGAGGACGTATTCGTAGGAAACCCGCCGCCCGGTGGCGGAGGCGTAGCGGTCAGCCGCGGCGAGGACATCCGCAAGCGGCCACCGCTCCGCGAGCGGGACGAGCTCACGGCGCAGCGCATCATCGGGGGCGTGGAGGGAGATGGCGAGGTTCACCTGCAGCCCCTCCCCCGCGAGGCGGACGATCCCCGGCACGACCCCCACGGTGGAGACCGTGACCCTCCGCGCGCCGAGGGCGAACCCGCGCCGATCGTTCAAGTTGCGGAGCGCCCGGAGGGTGGCGTCGTAGTTGAGTAGGGGCTCGCCCATCCCCATCACCACGACATGGGTCACCCGCTCCCCCGCTCCGCGGAGTTCGCGGGCGAAGTGGAGGACCTGGGCTGCGATCTCCCCCGCGGTGAGGTCCCGCACGTAGCCCATCTTCCCCGTGGCGCAGAACGGGCACCCCCCCGGGCACCCGACCTGGGTGGAGATGCACACCGTCCGCCGGTCGTCCTCCCGGATGAGCACCGCCTCGATCGCCTGTCGATCGCGGAGGGAAAGGAGGACCTTCTCCGTCCCCTCCCCGTCGCCCTGGTGGGCGATCGGAACCGGGCCGGCCAGGGTGAATGCCTCGCCGAGCCGCGCCCGCAGATCCCGGGGGAGGTTCGTCATGTCCGCGAACGCAGTGCCGAGGTGGCGCCACGCCCATTTCCAGATCTGGGGGGCGCGGAACGGAGGCTCGCCCCACGAGGCCATGAGCGCCGCTACCTCAGCGAACGATAGATCGAGAAACTCCCGCATCGCACCTGCCCGGACTCCCCGGGCGATCTATCGGCCTAGCGGCCGATCGCCCTCTCAGCGAGGCGGGAGACCGCCGAATTCAGGGCACGTTCCAGTGCGGCTGCGTAGCGTTCCCGTTGCCGAGCGAGGGTTGCGTCCATACGCCAATCATAGCCGGGCGGCGATCTCCTCCCAGGCAGGTCGCAGCGCGGCCACGCCGGCCGCGAGTGGTGGGGGGCGAAGGCGGAAGGGTACCATCGTGGGCGATGGCTGAGTTTGCGATTACCGGCGGGACGGTGGTCACCCCCCGCCGGGTGGGGGAAGCGGACGTCCTCGTCCGCAACGGAAAGGTTGCCCGCATCGGGAGGAGCTCGGGGAAGGGGGAGGTTGTACCTGCCACGGGCCTCCTCGTCCTCCCCGGGGCGATCGATGCCCACGTCCACCTTGCCCTTCCCGTAGCGGGAACCCGCTCCGCCGATGACTTCGCGTCGGGAACCCGCGCCGCCGCGGCGGGGGGGGTGACGACCGTGCTCGATTTCACGGTCGGCGAGCCTGGGGTACCCCTTCCTGACCAGATCGAACGGCGGCTCACCCAGGCCCGGGAGGCGTTGGTCGACTTCGCCCTCCGGGCGGAGATGGTGGGGTGGACCCCGGACCGACGGGGCGAGCTCGGCCCGGCGGCGGAACTCGGGGTCCGCTCATTCAAGTTCTTCCTCGCCTACGCGGCAAGCGGCCGGCGGACCCCGCTCGGCGTCCTGCACGATGCGATGGTAGAGGTTCGAAAGGTCGGTGGTGTGGCGATGGTCCACGCCGAGGCCGAGGAGCTCGTGGACCCCCCCGGCGGCCCGTTCCCTCGCGCGCGGCCCCCGCTTGCGGAGGAGGTGGCGATCGCCGAGGTGGGGATCCTCGCCCGGGACGCGGGCTGCCCCACCTACATCGCCCACGTCTCCACGGCCCGGGGCCTGGTCGCCCTGCAGGCGGCCCAACGGGCGGGAGCCCCGCTCGTCGGTGAGACCTGCCCCTACTACCTCCTCCTCGACGAGCGGGCCTACGGTCAGCCGGACGGCCACCGGTTCTCCGTGACCCCTCCCCTCCGCACCGTAGCGGACCGGGACGCCCTGTGGCGGGCGCTCGCCCGCCGCCGGTTACAGGCGGTGTCCACCGACCACTGCCCGTTCACAAACGCCCAAAAGGATCCGTTCCGGGATGACCCGGCTCGGCTCCCGTCCGGCCTCCCCGGGGTGGAGACCCTCCTTCCCCTCCTCTACTCGGAGGGCGTGGCGCGGGGCCGGATCACCCTCCGTGACCTCGCCTGGTACCTCGGCGAGGGGCCGGCACGGGCGTTCGGGCTCTGGCCGCGGAAGGGGGGGATCCGGGTCGGTGCGGATGCCGACCTCGTCCTCTTCGATCCAGACAAGAGCTGGACGGTACAGGCAGACCTGCTGCACATGAACACGGACTTCTCACCCTACGAAGGGATGACCCTGACCGGACGGGTGGTGGCGGTCCTCTCCCGGGGAGAGTGGCTCGTGCGGGATGGGGAGCTCCTCGCCCAGTCGGGACGGGGGGAGTTCATCCCCTGGCGGTGACGCGACCGTCAGGGAGCGATCTCCCACGCGGCGGCGATCTCCCCGAAGAACAGGGTGTGGAAGTCGCCCCGTGGGTAGTACTTGGCGCGGATCCCCGCGTCGCGGATCCCCTCCGGGAGGAGCGTCGCCTGGGCTACGACCCAGCACTCGTAGGCCACGGTGCATCCCGCGAGAACGGGCAGGGGGACCTTCTTCCCAGGCATGGTTTGTAGTCCGAGCTCCGCGAACTTGTCGGTGTCCCGTCCGGAGCGGCTCCCGCAGAACGCGAGCTCCTCCGCCATCGCTCCCCGGGGCACGTTCACCGTGAACGCACCGCTGTGCTCGATGCAGCCATGGGTGTAGCGCGACGGCCGGACGAGGACGAGGCACACCGGCCGCCCCCACACCGTCCCGAGCTGGAGCCACCCGAGAGTCATCGCGTTCGGGCGCCCGTTCCTGTCCAGCGCGACCAGGAACGCCCCATCGCCGTGCAAGACCTGCTCCTGTACCTCGTCGAATCGCTTCCAGGGGGTGATCTCGGTCATGGCCCTCTCCGTGAGCTGGCCCGCTCGAACGGGTTCGGGTAGTACGCGGCGAGGATCCCTCCCCCGATGAACTCGCGGAGGATGGACGTCGCCGGGATCTCGTCCCCCGGGTAGGGGGCGTACCAGCGCAGTTCCTCCAAGAGCCCCTCCGCCCTCAGCCGCAACCGGGGGTGCCGTACCTGGAGGAGGAGCGGCTCCACGCGGGGCCGGAGGACGTTCCACTCGTAGACGAGGGCGGAGTTGAACATGACATCGGCCCGCCCCTGGTGGGGGAACACGAACCGTTTCTCGCCCCGTCGCACGTTGTCCCACATCCGCAACGTGTCCTCGGCGGTGTAGCCGCGGTAGGCGGCGTCCCGCACCACGCGCCGCAGGAGCCGGTTGTCGGTGGTGGACATCCGCACGTGGTCGTCGAGGTTGAGCTGGGTGAGGGCGGAGGCGTAGATGCGGAACGACTGTTCCTCCAGCCCAGAGGGGAGGAGTCCGGGGTTCAGACAGTGCAGCCCCTCCACGAGGAGGATCCCATCCTCCTCCAGCTTGAGCTCGCTCCCCGTCTCGCGCCGCCCCGTCGCGAACTCGAACCGGGGCAGCCGCACTGCCTTCCCCGCCAGCAGGTCCTCCATCTGGCGCTGGAAGAGGGGCACCTCGACCGCCGAGATGTCGTCGAAATCAGTGAGGCCGCGGCGGGCCATCTCGTCGCGGGGCAGGAAGTAGTCGTCCATGGACACCGGGTACGGCCGCAGGCCGAGGGCGAGGAGCTGGACCGCGAGCCGCTTGGTGAACGTCGTCTTGCCCGACGAAGTCGGGCCGGCGATGAGGATCAGCCGCGGGGCGGAGGGGTGATGGGCGATCGTGGCAGCGATCTGGGCGATCCGCTGATCGTGAAAGGCCTCCGAGACGAGGATCACCTCCGTCATGCGACCGGTGCGCACCGCCTCGTTGACCGTATACGCATCGTACACACCGAGGAGCTCGAGCCAGTGCCCGTACTCCTCGAACACCTGAAGGAGCGCGGAATAGTCCTCGGCCGGGGCGAGCTCATTCGGCCTCTCCCGGCGGGGGAAGCGGAGGACGAACCCGTGGGGATAGGGGGTGAGGGCGAACTGGGAGAGGAGGCCGGTGGAAGGGACCATCGGCCCGAACAGGTAGTCCTCGAACTGGCCGAGCCGATAGAGGGGGATCGTATCCCCGCTCGCCCTCTGGGCGAGGAGGTCGGCCTTGTTGGTGAGGCCCCGCGCCCGGAGCCGGGCCTGAGCCTCCGCGAGGGGGACCTCCTCCCGGACGATGGGGGCGTTCGCCCGGACGAGGGCGCGCATGTGGGCCTCGATCCGCTCCAGTTCCTCCGCGGTGAACAACGGGCGCTGGGCCACCCGGCAGTAGTACCCCCCGAACGGCGCGGAGTGGTCGATGATCAGGCGGGCCTCCGGGAACAGGGTGTGGACTGCGCCCGCGAGGAGGAAACTCAACGAGCGGGTGTAGATGCGGATCCCCTCCGAATCGGTGAGGAACACCGGCTGGACCGAGGCGTCCTCGCGAAGCGGGAACGATAACTCACGAAGCTCGCCACCGACGATCGCGGCCATCGCCGGGACCCGGGGATCGGGGTATGCTGCCTGGACGAAATCGGCGAGGGCGGTTCCCGCCGGCCCCTCAAACGCCCGCCCATCAGGGAAGATCGCCTGGACTGTCTCGCGACGCTTGGTCGGACGAACCGCGGCCATAGGTGGGGATTGTACCCCCATTCCCTCCTCCCTTCGGGAGCGGGAGGCGAGGGGATCTAGGGAAGCGGCCAGGTTCAGCCCGACACCCCGGTGGGTGCCGTGTCGTCGCGAAGCCCCGAGGAAAACGAGCCGCGCCCCCCGGCCTCGGCCTTGAACCGCTCGTTCATCCTCCCTCCCGCGCGTGGCGGGCCGCTGCGAGAAGCTCCCGGGCATAGGCCACCGCATCGCGCGCGGTCCGCGGTCGGACCCGTTCCGCCGGGGGTGGGGCGCCGGCGTCGCCCATGTCGAGCGCGATCCCATCCAGGCGAAGGAGGGGCCGAAGCGAGCGCAATTCGGGGACGTGGCGGACAGCGCGGGCGAGGAGGTCGGGGATCCCGTCGTGGGCGATCGCCTCTGGGTCCTCTCCGTAAGAGAGGAGGAGGGCCCGCAGGCTGCGGTCGGCGGCGACGAGGGCGGCATCGAGCGCCCAGTCGAGGCTCTCCGCCGCGAGCAACGCCTCGGCTGCCATGAGGTCGTGCTCCGCCTGACGAAGGTGGCGCTCGGCCTCCGCCCGGCGTGCCTCCTCCGACCAGGGTGTGCCCGCCCCGCCGCGGAGCTCGTCGAGCATCCCCTCGTCGGAGAACCCAAACCGGTGCCCGAGCTCGTGGTACACCGTCCGTCGCACCTGATCGCGCAGTTCGGCCTCGCTCTGGCACCACGTCTCGAGCGGGCGCTGGTAGAGGACGATCGTCCCCGGGAAGTCGTGCGGCGTGTCCACGTCGGGGAGCGACGGCCCCTCGTACATCCCGAACGGGTAGTCGGGGGGGACGAGGCCCCACTCTGCCATCAGCCCGTCATCCGGGTAGTCCTCGACCCGCACCTCGAGGCCATTCAGGTACCGCTGGAACTCCGGGGGAAGCTCGGCCAGGGCGTCCTGCACAAGCCGCTCGAACCTGTCCCGACTCATTTCCATGGCCATGGCCCCAATCCTACCGGAGGAACGGCTCCGATCCGCGCGGCGCGGGTCAAGCGGCGAGGCCGCGTCGCTGTACAATGCCGCGGAGGTGGTCGTATGAAGCGGGTGGCGGTCATGGTTGCGGCGGTCCTGGTGCTGGGGGTCGGGCTAGGGTGGGGGCAGTCCTGCTGTCCTCCGCCGTCGTGTTGCCCTCCGCCCCCGTGTTGCCCTTCTCCTTCCCCTGAGCCCTCCTGCTACGAGGGGTTCTGGCTGGGGGAGGCGATCCTCATCGAGGTGATCGTCCCGCAAGGCCGGCTCTGCTCCTGCTGCTGTCCGATCACGACCCGGATCAGCGGGTGGAGGGTGGAAGCGTTTCTGGGGGGCGTGGTGTACGAGCACATCTACCCCAACCCGGTGAGCGTGGACACGAAGATCGTGTGGGACCAGAAGACCTCCGCGGGGAGCCAAGCGGCGGCGGGGTTCTACCGGATCGTGGTGAGCACCACCGATCAGGGGGACGTGCAGACCTACATTAAACTTGTGGACAGGGCAGATTGCCGCTCTCTCCTCTGCACGCGGCCGTCCAAGCCCTGTGGAGTTCCCATTTGCAATATCCACCTGAAGCTCTCTCCGATTCCGACCTGCGGGCCGTGTTGCGATCCGTGCTGTGACCCGTGCTGTCTCTACCCGTTCTACATGCTGGGCACGGGGAGGTGAACGGCGCGACCGTCTGATCGCAAAGCGGCGAACGACCCCCGGACTGCGGGCATCCGCGGTCGGGGGTCGTCCTCTTAGCCCACGCCACGCGGTGGGACTTCTCCCCCCGCCTGCCGTGCTTTAGAATCCGTCCCATGCTCGACCCATCGCTAGTTGAGAAGCTACTGGGTTTCCAGCGGAACGAAATCACCGAATACCATGTGTACCGGGGGCTCGCTCGGCTGGCCAAAGGACAGAACGCCGCGGTCCTCGAGCGGCTGGCCGAGGAGGAGCTGGGGCACTACCGATCCCTGGCGAGCTACACCCACCAGGAGGTGAACCCCCGCCGGTGGCGCATCTTCCTGTATCGCCTCGCCGCCCGGGTGTTCGGCCTCACGTTCGCCATCAAGCTCATGGAGGCGGGGGAGCGGGGGGCCGAGGGTGCCTATGCCGAGGTGGCCGGGAAGATCCCGGAGCTGGAGAAGATCATGGCCGACGAGACCGGGCACGAGGCGAGCCTGGTGGAGCTGATCGACGAGGAGCGGCTGGGGTACCTGAGCTCCATGGTGCTGGGAGTCAACGATGCCTTGGTGGAGCTGACCGGGGCTTTGGCTGGGTTCACCTTCGCCCTGCAGAGTTCGAGCCTGGTGGGGCTGTCCGGGCTGATCACCGGGGTGGCGGCGTCGCTCTCCATGGCGGCCTCGGAGTACCTGTCCGCCAAGTCCGAGCGGGGGCCGAAAGCGCCCCTGCGGGCGGCCCTCTACACCGGGATCGCCTATGTGTTCACCGTGATCCTGCTGGTGTTCCCGTTCTTCCTGTTCTCGAGCCCCTATGCCGCCTTGGGGCTGGCCCTGGCCGATGCGCTGGTGGTGATCGCCGCCTTCACCTTCTTCATGGCGGTGGTGCGGGACCTTGGGTACCGGAGGACCCTGGTGGAGATGGTGGCCATCAGCATGGGGGTGGCGCTCGTGTCGTTCCTGATCGGCTGGCTCCTGCGGGCCGCCTTGGGGATCGAGGCCTGAGGCGCCCCAGTCGAAAGGTTCACCGGGCTCGTGATGCCATGCGCCGTGTCCCCATCCGCTCAACCTGCCAAACCTCCAACACTTCTGGGGCGGTTTAAATAAACTACCACTCATCTCGCCACTTGAGGCACTCTTGAACAGCTTGTGAGATGGCCTCAGCGCGTGCAGTTATGAAAGCCTCGAAATCATCTCTCTTAAGGGCTTCATATGCACTTCGCGTGATGAAGTGCGTTTCCAGAGTCTTCAGCAATTGCCCCTCGTTGTAGTCGTGCCCAGCCAGACATAGCTGCAGGAATTCCGATGGTTTCGTGTCGCTCTTCCTTCTGTTGGTCTCCCTCGAGATGAGCGATCGGTTAAGCACTGTGTCCACAGGATGCTTGTCTTGGTACAAGGCCTTCGGGAAGATATGATCGTCGTGGCAGTCGTTCAGGTTCGCTGGTTGTCCGGTGACAAAATCTTTGGCACCCCGACGTGCGATGAGGCACATCAGACCCTTGTACACCGCAGAACGAGGATCATCCACGTTCAGATCAACCTCCTGTGAGGGCAACCGCCCAAGCCACTCGGGGACCGTCCCCTCTTTAAGCCACCGCCGCATTTCCACGAAATCCCGATAGCTCTTGGTGTCCACAGCTGAGTCGTACCGCTGAGTGAACACACTACCCCAGTACCACGCATCCAACCTCCGGTAGGCAGCTTCACCCGCTTGTGCATCATGCTTCAATTCCCATAGGTGCACTGCCAGCGGAACAAGGAGCGTCGTGTAGGGCACCCAACCAGGTTTAAATGCTCCGTATGCGTCGCGTACCCGCGCAAGCGCCATCATTATGGCCTCGGCTGCTTGCGTCCACGCCTTCATAAAGTCATCCTTGTTCAGGACGTCTAGGACATCAAGGAGGTTCCCCTTGCGCGGTTCCTTCCCCTGATAGATGGCGATGATCTTCAGCAAGAACTCCGGCTTGATGAGATCCGCAGATTCAGTTAGCAGTTTACTTTCGAACTGCTGCCAGAGCTCGCGCAGTCGTAGATCCTTCGGGTACAAGCGCGCTACGGCAAGGTCGAACAGTGAAAGGCTGACACCGGTGCGGTTGATGCGCTCGAAGATGTTGACGATGTTGTCCTTCCCAGTTTCGGGCTGGAGCGCGACAACGGGGACCATGAACTTCTGGAAACGATTGAACAGGTGCCCTATCTGTTCCTCGGCATCGCCCTCCCACGCCTGCTGTTCCTGGAGGAGCCATTGATAGAACTTGCCTGGTTCCCGGAGCGTGGTGAAGGGAAGAGCACGATGGTCCCGAACAAGTCCCTCGATCTCTGCCAAGCGTCGACGCTCCCAAACGGACACGCCTACCACGGCTTCGTCCAGATCCTCCTCCAACGCAGGTTCAAGTCGCAGGTAGAACTTGTAAGGGTGTTTGGCATTGCGCAGAGGGATGTCGGGAGCGTACAGTGCATAAAACACTGAGCTGATCCGCTGTTGGCCGTCTAGCACAAGTCGGACTGTGGGAGGGTTTGCCAGGGTTGCTTGTTTGTTGACGTACTCAAGTCCTTCAACAGGGCGGAAAGGGAACATTGGACTTGTGGAAGATGTGTCAAGCATGAGGAAAGTTCCTACGAAATATCCGTGGAGGACAGACGCGAGGAACTCCTCAATGCTCTCTCGCCCCCACACAAAAGATCGTTGGAACTCCGGTAGCACGATCTTCCCGTTGTGAGCGTCCTGAATCAGTCCCAGAAGGTTCTCAGGATGCGCCTTCGGCGTCTCATCGGTCTGCACAGCTTACACCTCCCTAGAATGACCTGCCCGGCTTACCTTTGTCTTACAGTGGGTTTCCTCCACTGCTGAGTAGACCTCCTCAAGCTTCGTCTGGGCTTCGAGGGTTTTGGAGAGGGAGGTGGCAATGCGGCAGTAGGTGCGGATGTCGTCGAGGGAGAGTTTGCGATCGGCGCGGTCTTTGAGCCATTTGCGGCACACCTGGTAGCCGCCGATCTGGTACTGCCACACCTCGGGCGGAACGCCCTCGAAGTACTGAGTCTCGCTAATGTACACGCGCTCCCGCGCGGCATCGTAGCGGAGGCCCTTCTTGCCGGTTTCGACCTTGCCGTCCCCCTCGCCCTGGAACCGGGCAATGGGGGGATCAAGCTCCGGCGAGCGGAGCAGGTGCAGGTCCACCAGGCGTTTCCCCATCTCGGCCATAAGCTGGAACAGCTCAGGGTCTGACGTGAATGGGATTCTCGGGAAGTCGAGCCGCAAGAACTCGGCATACTTCTCGCGATAGGTCGGGGCATACAGAATGGCGTAGACGTAATGGAAGATCTCCTCCGGAGCCGGCTCTCGGCCATAGGCTTGGGCCAAGGCTACCACGAGGTCCGGGTTCAGGTTTGGCCGGTGTCCGCAAGCCTTCAGGTGGTCGAGCATCTTCTCCTCGCACTGCACATCGCCTGAACCGCTGGGAGAAAGACGGAGAGGAAAGACGTACGCAGAGGCATGAGCCGTCTCTAGGATATGTAAGTCTACGGGTTGCTGCGAAATCCATGCATGTCTCATGCGCCCTATGGCGACCTGGCGATTCGCGATCAGCGCCAGATTGTCCCCCGTCAGCATGTGGCGCATCACGCGTTCCCGCCGGTGCACAGCTACGTTCCTGTCGTAGACGGTCCAGCGCAGATCGAACGGGCGATACAAGATCGGCACGATCCTTTCGCGCCACGAACCATCCGCAAGCTCCTGCTTGGCTCGCTCGTAGTTCCATTGGCTCTGACTACAGAGCTTGAAGCGCATCCGAGCCTCTTGTTCCGATGTTGTCTGCAGCAGAGCCTGTACCTTGCCGGCCGCTTCTTCCTTGGTCCATGAGATGGCGAAGTCGTCGTGCGTCGTGACGATGCCCGGGGCTGGCGGACCGTTCTCGCTGAAGATGTCGGGGATGGAGATGAAGCTTTGGTACTGCACCTGTTTCGTGTCATCCAGCGGTCGCAGAAGGTAGAACTCAGGTGCTGCGCTCACTTGCTGCCACTCCGTGTCCTTCCAGCTGTGCTCCTGGAGCCAGGCGTATTTCTGTTCGCGGAGCCCCCAGAGGTCGGCGTGGGAGATGCGCGAAGCCGGTCGGGGACGAGCCGCGGCGCCACGTTTGATGAAGAACGCGATGGCCACCCCCTGCTGGATGTCGAACACGTTCTCGTCCGGGGAGCCGTCAGGGCAACGCTCCTTCTTGAGGGAGTTCCCATGGAGGTCAAGCACGTAGATCTCGTCGAACGTGTTCATGAGGTGCTGGCGCATCCCGCGGAAGGTGGGGTTGTCGAGGTAGGAGTGGTTGGTGATCATCCCCACCACGCCTTGGCCGGCCTGGGCGATCTTCCATTCGGCAAACCGCAGGAACTTGACGTAGTCGTCCTGAAGCCACTTTGCCTGTGCGGGACGCTTAAGTTCGGGAACGTCCTTCTTGTAGTCCTCGATGAGATTGCGGATCCACGGGCCCTTGTTGGCGGAGTGGCCAGAGTACGGGGGATTGCCGAGGATGACGAGGATCGGTACCTCGCGTTTCACTTCGCCGGCCTGGTGGGACTCCTGGGCGAGGGAGATAAACCCGGGGAGCTGGCTTTCGGCGAGCTCCTCCATCTCCAGGGTGTTGGTGAGGTAGAGCTTGAACCGCTCGTCGGGGCCGAGCTTGTAGCCGAGCTCCTCCAGAAAGAACCCCATTTTGAGGTGGCCCACGGCGTAGGGGGCCATCATGAGCTCGAACGCGTAAAAATGCTCCAGAATGTGGTCGCGGATGAAGCTCGCCCGGCTGCCCGCGCCGTATTTCCCCACGAACTCCTCGACGGCGAGCTTCGCGGCCTGGGCGACGAAGGTCATCGTCCCGGCGGCCGGATCGAGCAGGGTGACCCCTGAAGAGGCGAGGCCATCGGCCTTCCCGAATTTCTCTTTCAGGATCTGGTGGAGCGAGCGGACGATGTAGGACACCACTGGCTCGGGGGTGTAGTAGACGCCGCGGCGCTCCCGCTCCGCGGGGTCGTACACGGAGAGGAAGGTCTCGTAGAAGTGGACGATGGGATCGGCGCCCTTCCCCTCGTGGAAGAACTGGTGCAGGATCCCATTCACGTCGGCCACGGCCAGCACCTCAGCAATGTCGTCCACGACCCACTCCAGGGGCCGGGGGAGGTCACCCAGGGAGATGAACTGGAACAGGTCGCGGAGGATGCCGATGGTGTGGGGGATCGTGTCGAACGCGGCGCGGCGGTTGAACTCCTCCTCGGCGCGCACCCTCGCCGCGAACAGGCCGTAGGTAATGGTTTGGGCGTAGAGGTCGGCGAACCCCTCTGGGGTCAGCCCGGCGATGAGGTGCTGGCGGAACACCTCGTAGAACCCGAGGAGGTGCCCCCGAGCGGCCTTCTGTTCCTCGGCGAGCTCCTGGGCCACGACCTGGTCGCGGAGGAACCTGGTGCGCACGGCGAGGGCCCGCGCGAGCTCCTCGGCAGAGTAGGCTCGGGGAAGGGAGAACGCGAAGAACTGGGCAAGGAGCGATTGCAGCTCCTCGACCTGTTCGAGGGGAGGGGTCGTGCTGAGCTTGGTGGCCACAAACGGCCGGGCGAGGCAGGCCTTGGCGACCAAGTTGCCATCCCGGTACAGCCGGAACTCGAAGGCGTTGGTGAGGATGAGGTTGGGGAACGTGCCCCGGTACCGGCGGAGCTGCTCGCTCTCCGCGATCGGCTCCAGGTTCTCGATGGTGGGCGCCTTGGCCTCGATGTAGCCGATGATGTGCTCGCGGCCGTCCCACACGCGGAAGTCGGGGTTCCCGGCCTCGGTGGGCTTGGGCTGGGCGGTGACGTGCACGTCTGCGACCTGGGTCGCCTTGGCCCAACTGGAGATGAGATCAGCGAGTGCTGGGTAGAAGCTCTCTTCCCGCGCGTCGCCCTGGGCGGCGACGGAGGTGAGCGCGGCGAGGTAGCGGCGGAACAGTGCCCTATCGGCCATGCCGGCTCCTTTATACCCGGTCCCGCCGAGGCCCCACAAGTGCCTGAGAAGGCGGGGAGCTGCCCCCAGCGGAGTGGTCTACCCTCGTACGAGGCCGAAGCCGGGGGGGAACAGGGGCGGCTCGGCCTCGGGCCGCGTGAGGTAAGCGGAGCTCCGCGGCCACGGGAACGGAAGTCTCCCCTCAAATGGGGCATCCCCGAACAGGACGTCGGCTACGCCGGCGCCCTCGCTCCCCGGAAGCCACGCCGCGACCACGGCGTCCGCGAGGTCGTACGCCTCCCCGAGCACGTAGGGCCGCCCGGAGACCACCACCAGTACGAGCCGGTCTACCACGGCGCGCACGCTCCGCACGAGGGAGATCTCTTCCTCGGTCAGAACGAGGTCCGGCTTGTCCCCAAACCCCTCGGCGTAGGGCTCCTCGCCGAGGACGACGATCCCCACCGGCGCTCGTCCCACGCCCGCGAACCGGCCGTTGGGATCGAAGGCGACCCGCGCCGGGCCGAGCACGTTCTCGATCCCCGCGCGGATCGTGGTTCCGGGAACGATGGGCCCCTTCTTTCCCTGCCACTCGATCGTCCACCCGCCACACTGGATCCCGAGGTCGTCCGCGGCCTCCCCCGCCACCAGGACGAGGGGGACGTCTTTGGGGAGCGGGAGAGCCCCCGCGTTCTTGAGGAGACAGAGGGACCTGCGTACCGCCTCCCGGGCGAGAGCTCGGTGCTCCTGGCACCCCACCTCCGCCAGGAGATCCCGCTGGGGAAGCGGATGCTCGAACAGCCCCCGGGCGAGCTTGGCGTTCAGGATCCGCCGGACCGCATCGTCCACCCGGGCGAGGGGCACGTCGCCCGCCTGCACCGCCTGCAGGGCGGTCTCCACGAACCGCCGGTAGTCGTAGGGGACCATGATCATGTCCAGGCCAGCGTTGAGGGAGGCGACGACTTGAGCGTGGTAGTCCCCAGGGAGCTGGTCAATCCCGCCCCAGTCGGAGACGAGGAACCCGCGGAATCCTAGCTCGCCCTTGAGGACATCGGTGAGGAGGCGCCGGTGGGCGTGCATTTTGACCCCGTGCCAGCTGCTGAACGAGACCATGATGCACCGTGCCCCGGACCCGATGGCGGCGCGGTAGGGGCGAAGATGGATGGAGCGGAGGGCCGCCTCATCCAGGTCCGCATCCCCTTGGTCAATAAGGAACCTCCGCCCCTGCATGACCGTGGTCGAGGTCCCCCAGCGGGCTGCCCCATCCCCGACGAAGTGTTTGGGCGTTGCCAGGACAGAGGTCGGCGAGGCGAGGTCAGCGCCCTGGAGGCCACGCACATAGGCCACGCCGAGCCGGGAGACGAGGTCGGGGTCGGCTCCGAAGCACTCGTAGGTCCTCCCCCAACGCAGGTCGTGGGGGACGGCCACCGTGGGCGCGTAGTTCCAGGAGGTGCCGGTGGCGGCCATCTCCACTGCGGTGGCCCTGGCGATGCGATAGGCCAGGTCGGGGTCACCTGCCGCCCCGAGCCCACAGTTGTGGGGGAACACGGTCGCCCCCTCCACCGCGGCATGGCCGTGCACCGCGTCTACCCCGTACAGGATCGGGATGCGGAGGCGCGTGGCGAGGGCCTCGTCCTGGAAGCCCGCCACCATGTCCGCCCACGAGCGCGGCGTGTTCGGGATTGGGTACCCTCCGCCCCCGCTCAGCACTCCCCCCAGGGCGAACCGCGCCGTGTCCCCGGGTCGGATGCTGTTTTTCTCCGCGAGGGTCATCTGCCCCACCTTCTCTGCGAGGGTCATCGCGGAGAGAAGGGCCTCCACGCGTTCCTCTACTGTGGCCTTCATTCTCGTTCCTCCCTTTGCGCCAGTGCCTCATGCTGGCCGTGCCTCTTTCGCCGCAACGCCGGTCTGACCCCGGTGCGTTCCTCCATCCGGAGTCCCTCTACCTCGTCCGCAGGGCCCCGCACGACGCGCGGACCACGAGCTCGGTGGGCAGCTGAAGCTGACGATGGGCGTTCTTGTTCCCGGGGTTCTCCAGCACGTCGAGGAGGAGCTCGACGGCCATGTGCCCGAGGAGCTGGATTGGCTGGCGGATCGTCGTCAGGGGCGGCTCTACGAGGGAGGCGAGGGGGATGTCGTCGAAGCCGACGAGGGCGATGTCCTGGGGGACGTGGAGACCCGCTGCGCGGATGGCCTTGAGAGCCCCGATCGCCATCGTGTCGCTCTGCACGAACACCGCTTCCGGCTTCTCCTCAAGGAGCCTCTGCATCGCCACCATCCCCCCCAGCTCGGTGAGGTCCGCCTCGACCACCAACCGCCGGTCCACGGAAATGCCGTACGAGCGCAGGGCATCCTCGAACCCCTGGTGGCGGTCCTGGGGCATGGGGAGGTCACGGGGGCCGGTGATCGTCCCCAGGCGGCGGTGCCCGATGCGCAGGAGGTGCTCGGTGGCGGTACGCGCGCCTGCCCTGTTGTCAACGTCCACCGACGGAGCATCCACCGCCGGCCAGCGCCCCACCGTCACGAGGGGGAACCCCTCTGCCTGGAGGCGGGGGAGGAGGACGTTGCTCATGAGGGCCGACACCACCGCGATCGCCCCGTCCATGTAGCCGTTGTGCACCGAATGCGCGTAGGAATCCCGGTCCCCTTCGTCCGAGAACAGGGAGAGCATGACGTTGTAGCCCCGTCCCGCCGCGGCCTGGACCACGCCCTGGAGGAGCGGGGGGAAGAAGTGGTCGAGGAACAGGCGGGTAACCGTGGTGGGCACGAACACGCCGATGATCCGCGTCCTCTTGGTGGCGAGGCCTCGCGCTACGGGATGGGGACGGTAGTTCAGCTGGTCGATCGCTCGCAGGACCCGCGTGCGGGTCTCGGGGTTGACGCCGGCCTGCCCGTTGATTACCCGGGACACGGTGGCCCGCGATACCCCTGCCGCCTCCGCGACATCTTTCAGTGTAGCCATGACAGAGGTGACATTATAGCTTGAAACCGGTCCCAAGAGGGGGCTTGACACAGGCAAGGCAGAGCGTTAGGCTACAAGTCACCGACAATCGGGAGGTAGCGGCCTTGAAATCGGTTACAAACGGTGCAGCACCTCGGCGTCATCCTCTCCCGACCTCCTGTGGGACCCTTCCCCTTCGTGGCCTGTCGCTCACGGCGTCCTCGCTCGATCCCTGTTCGGTCCCGCGAGCGACCGTGCTCCTTTGCCGCTCAGTGAGCAGGGAATTCTCTGCTCCTGTGTCGAGTTCAGCGGGAAGAAGGAGGTGAGAGGCGGGGGTAAAGGTAGCGACCGAGAGGAGAGAAGGTCACAAGGAACGCGAAGGAGGTGTGCACATGCGGAAGTGGCTAGTGGTGGCATTGACGGTGGGATTGGCGGGACTCCTTGCCCTTGGGCAGGTGTACCCACGGGATGAGACCCTCTACGTCAGTGGCGCGGCGTGGGGCCCACCCACGGATTGGAACCCGTTCATCACCTGGAGCAAGGCCAATACCTCGGGCACGGTGGGCCTGATCTACGAGACCCTCTACTTCTACGACCCCATCAACGATGAGCTCATCCCGTGGCTCGCCGAGAGCGGCGAGTGGCGAACCGACACCGTGTTCGTGGTGAAGCTGCGGGACGGGCTCACCTGGCAGGATGGGAAGCCCCTTACCGCCGAGGATGTGGTGTTCACGTTCGAGCTCGGCCGGGAGTACGCCGAGATCTGGTTCAGCCCGCGGTGGGACTACCTCGAGAGCGTGACGGCGGTGGATCCGCTCACGGTCGAGTTCTCCTTCAAGGGAACGGTCCTCTACCAGGAATTCCAGAGCGACCTCTACAACGTGGCGATCGTCCCCGAGCACATCTGGGCGGGGAGGAGTCGCGAGGACATCACCAGTGGGGCCAACGGGCAACCGGTTGGCTCTGGAGCGTACCGCTACCTCACCCACGCCCAAGACCGCAACGTCTACGTGCGCAACGAGGATTGGTGGGGCACGACGGTCCTTGGGCTGAAGCCGGCGCCGAAGTACATCGTGGAGATCCTGTTTTCCAGCAACAACGTGGCCCTCGGCTCCCTCCTCAAGGGAGAGCTCGATCTCAGCAACAACTTCCTCCCTGGGATCGGGAGCCTGACCGCTCTTGGCTATGTGAAGACGTACCTTCCCCAGCCGCCCTACATGCTGTCAGCCAACACTGCGGTCCTGTTCCTGAACACGACGAAAAAGCCGCTTGACGACCCGGCGTTCCGGAAGGCGCTTGCCCACGCGATCAACGTGGACGACATCATCAACTACGCGTTCGCTGGCCTCGTCCAGCGTGCTGATCCCACCGGGCTCCTCCCCACGATGGGCAAGTACGTGGATCAGAACGTGGTGGCGCGCCTTGGGTTCGCCTACAACCCGACCCAAGCCCGGCAGCTCCTGGCCGCGGCGGGGTACAAGGATGTGGATGGCGACGGGTTTGTGGAGGCACCCGACGGTTCTAAGATTGCGCTTGAGGTGACCTGCCCGTTCGGGTGGACGGACTGGATGGAGGCGATCCGTGTGATCGCTGCGAGCGCCCGCGCGGCGGGCATCAACATCCAGGATCGGACCCCCGACTACGGGGTCTGGAACACTGCCCTCGTCACCGGGACGTTCGACATGACCCTCAATAACTGGGCCAGCCTGAGCAACACTCCGTGGACCCTCTACAACCTCCTCTTCAACCATCCGATTCGCGAAACGATGGGGAGCGGGAACTTCGGTCGGTACGACAACCCGCAGCTTTTCGCCCTTGTGGACCAGCTGGCTGGCACCCCGCCTTGGGATGAGGCAGGGATGAAGGCCATCTGCTCCCAGATCCAGGAGATCATGCTCGCCGAACTGCCCATGATTCCGCTCTGGTACAATGGTCTGTGGGCTCAGTACCGCGAGGATGCATGGCAGAACTTCCCCGGTGCCACGGGGGGCCGGCCGCATTGGCTCCCCTCGACGTGGGCTGGCTACTGGCAGATGGGTGGGTTGCACATGTTGTGTGAATTGAAGTAGGACCAGTTGATCCGGGCCGCCCCTCCGGTCCTCCGCGAGGGGCGGCCTTTCTCTCCTCCGGCGCAAGGGAGGCGGCGTGAAGCGTTACCTGGGAAGGAAGCTCGCGATCTACGCGCTGACTTTCTTCTTGGCCGTCACGATCGACTGGATGATCCCGCGCTTCATGCCAGGGAACCCCGTTCAGACCATGCTTTCCCGCGTCAGCCTCAGGGCCGAGGCGGTGGATGCCCTGCGGGGATACTACACCCGGGCGTTCGGCCTGGACGTCCCAGTTTGGCAGCAGTACCTGAATTTCTGGCGGGCGGTGTTCCAGGGGGATTTGGGGGTGAGCATCTACCTCTTCCCCAAACGGGTGAGCAGTATCCTCATGGAAGCTGTACCTTACAGCATCGCCCTTCTCCTCCCCGCCATCCTCCTCAGCTGGCTCGCCGGCAACAAGTTCGGGGCGTTCGCCGCGCGCCGGAAATGGCTCGATAACACGCTGTTGCCCGTGGGTTACCTCCTCACGGCCACCCCCTACATGTGGCTGGGCGTCCTCCTGGCGTGGGCGTTCGGGATTGTTCTCGATGTGTTCCCCATTGCGGGTGCCTACAGCTTCCAGATGTCCCCTCACCTCTCGTGGGCGTTCATCAAGGATCTCCTCTGGCACTGGTTCTTACCGTTCGCATCGCTGTTCCTGGTCATGTTCGGTGGGTGGGCGATTGGGATGCGCAATATGATCATCTACGAGCTGGAGGCGGACTATTCCAAGTACCTGGAGAGCCTTGGCGCACCGGCGCGGTTGATCCGAAAGTACGCGTTCCGCAATGCCATGTTGCCCCAGATCACTGGGCTTGCGCTCCAGCTCGGCGTCATCGCGGTCGGAGCAATTGTGACAGAGATCGTGTTCTCCTATCCAGGGATCGGCCACCTCCTCATGCAAGCCATTCAGAACCAGGATTACTTTCTCATTCAGGGTTGCTTCCTGTTCATCATCATGGGGGTCCTCCTCGCCAACTTCGCTGTGGACATCCTGTACATCATTGTGGATCCCCGCACCCGACGGGGGATGGTGGGGGAGTCCTGATGGCGGGGCCGACCAAGGAGAAAGGACCAAAGAACGAGTTCCTCTATTTTGCCTTCCGAAACTGGAAGCTTCGCCTCGGCCTCTTTGTAACTGTATCGTTTCTCGTGGTTGCCCTCGTTGGCCCGTTCATCACGAAGTTCGACCCGTGGGGCTACGTAGGGCGACCGGCGGAGCCGCCCTCGGCTACCCATTGGTTTGGGACGACCTTCTTCGGCCAAGACGTGTTCAGCCAGTTCGTGCACGGCCTGGGGCCGCTGTTCCTCGTTGGTGCCCTCGGGGGCGCGCTCGCGACCCTGATCGGGACCGCGATCGGTTTCACTGCCGGCTACCGGGGGGGCGCGGTGGACGAGGTCCTCAACATGCTCACGAACGTGGTGCTCGTGATCCCCACGTTGGCCCTCCTCCTCCTCATCGCGGCCTACCTCAAGGTACGGAGCTTCCTCATGGAGGCCGTGTTCATCGGGTGTACGGCGTGGCCGTGGACCGCGCGTGCGGTGCGGGCCCAGACGCTCTCCCTGCGCACGCGCGAGTTCGTTGACCTGGCCCGGATCAGCGGGATGAAACCGGGCAAGATCGTTGTCACCGAGATCGCCCCCAACATGCTGTCCTACCTCGTGATGGTGTTCATCCTTCAATTTGGGGGAGCGATTCTCAACGCGGCGACCCTTGATTTCATCGGGCTTGGTCCTACTACTGGGATCTCCCTGGGCCTGATGATGAACTACGCCGTCATGTGGGGGGCCCTTCCGCTCAAGATATGGTGGTGGTTCATCCCGCCCGGGCTGGCCATCGCCCTCATCGTCGGCGCCCTGTATATCACCAACGTGGGCTTGGACGAGGTGTTCAACCCCAAGCTCAGGGAGAAGTGAGGGATGGCCCTCCAGGTTGAGGACCTGCGGGTCTACTACCAAACCCTGCGCGGGGACGTCAAGGCCCTGGACGGGGCCACGTTCGGGATCTCAGACCGCGAGATCATGGGCCTGGCTGGCGAGTCCGGCTGCGGGAAGTCCACCCTCGGGCGCAGCCTTATCCTCCTCCAAGCTCCGATGAAGTACGTGGGAGGGAAAGTCTGGCTCGATGACGAGCTGCTCCCCGTCCACGATGGGGAGTCCATGGTTCCCTTCCGGTTTAAGAAGGTCGCCATGATCCCCCAGTATGCCATGAACGCCCTCAACCCGACGCGCAAGGTGGGGCGGATGATCGGGGAAGTCCTGCAGTCGCGGGGGGTACGCCCGCGGTCGGTCCAGGCCGAGATCCGCAGGAGACTTGATCTGGTCGAGCTCTCCCCTGAGGTCCTCGCCATGTACCCGATCGAACTCTCGGGGGGGATGAAGCAGCGGTTGGTCATCGTGATCTCGACCCTCCTCAATCCGTCCCTCCTCGTCGCAGATGAGGTCACGTCCGCGCTCGACGTATCCACGCAGCGGGCGGTGGGCCGGATGCTCGTGGAGTTCCGGGATCGCGGGTTCGTGCGCAGCATGATCGTGATCACCCATGACCTGTCGGTCCTGTACCAAGTCGCCGATACGATTCTCATCATGTACGCTGGGAAACTGGCGGAGAAGGCCGCCACCGAGACCATCATCCGCTCCCCTCTCCACCCGTACACGCAGCTCCTCATCTCCTCCCTCCCCGAGGCGGGGGGGCGGTTTCCGGAACGCAAGCTCGCCGGCATTCCCGGCAGTCCCCCCCCGCTCCTCGACCCTCCTGTGGGGTGCCGGTTCCGGGAGCGGTGCCCGGTGGCGTTTGCCCGGTGCCAGGAGGAGCCCCCGTTCGTGGAGGTCGAACCTGGCCACCGGGTCGCTTGTTGGCGGGTTGGGACACGTCATGCTTGAACTGGAGAGGGTGAGCAAGACGTACCGGGTGGGGACGTTTGGGGGCAAGGCCCTCCGCGCTGTGGACGAGGTCAGCTTCAGCGTGGATCGCGGGGAAGTGGTGGCCCTCATCGGGGAGAGCGGCTCCGGGAAGACGACGATCGGGAAGATGGTCCTTCGGCTCATCCCCGTGACTTCGGGGAGGATCCTCTACAATGGGGATGACGTCGCTACGTTCAAGGGAGCAGCGCTTAAGGATTACCACCGGCGGGTCCAGGGGGTGTTCCAGGATCCGTTCAGTTCATACAACCCGATCTTCAAGGCCGATCGTGTGTTCCGAATTGTGCACCAGGAGTTCTTCCCCACCCTGGGGGCCAAGGAGTGGAAGGAGAAGCTTGATCGTTCCTTGAGCGCGGTGGGACTGGCGCCGCGCGAGGTGCTGAACAAATACGCCCATCAGCTGAGCGGGGGGCAGCTGCAGCGCCTCCTCATTGCCCGGGCGCTGCTCCTCGAGATTGAGTTCCTCGTCGCCGATGAGGTGATCAGCATGCTCGACGCCTCAACGCGCGTGGATGTGCTCAACTTGCTCGCCGGCCTCCGCGAGGAACGGGCCCTCTCGACCCTGTTCATCACCCATGACCTGTCCCTCGGCTACTATATCAGCGACCAGGCAGTGATCCTCTATCGGGGCACCGTGGTGGAGCGCGGGGGGATTGAGGACCTGTACGCCCGACCCATCCACCCCTACACGCAGATGCTCATGGCTTCCGTCCCGCGCCTCGATCGGAAATGGGAGGAAGCCCCGCTCGGGCTCAAGAGCCAACAGGTCGGGCTCGGGACGGGGTGCGTGTACTACGAACGGTGCCCGTTCCCCTACCGCGATGAGCGGTGCCGCACAGAGAAGCCCTTGCTTGTAGAACGGGAACGGGGCCACTTCGTCGCCTGTCATCCTCGCTCTGAGGCCCCTTCGCCCGACGGACGTCCCGCCCTGCTGGATCGGTGAGCCTGCTGTATGCGTCCGTTGGGGGACCGCGCCCATGTCTCGGTCGTCTACCTCTTCTACTACATGGCCCTCGGCGCGTTCCTCCCATTCATCAACCTCCACTACCGCCGGCTTGGCGTGAGCGAGCTTGAGATTGGGTTCTTATCGGCACTTCTGGTCCCAGTCTCCGCCATTGGGTCTCTGCTGTGGAGTGGGATTGCGGATGCGCTGGGCAGACACAGGTTGATCCTGGTCTCCTCCATGGCCCTCTCCATCGGCGCTGTCTTCGTGCTCTCCCACGTGAGGGACTTCCCGCTGATCGTGCTCTGGGCTGCGCTGCAGGCCTTCGTGAGCAGCCCGATCGGTCCCCTGGTGGACAGTGCGGCGGTGCGGGTGGCGGGGAGGAGCGGGAGCTCGTTCGGGGTCTTCCGGATGTGGGGGACGATCGGGTGGGCGATCGCAACGCTCGTCGTCGGCACGTTGGTCGAACAATTCAGCCTGGGGTGGGCCTTCTACGGGTACATGGCGTTCATGGGGCTCACGCTCGTGGTTGCATGGGTGGGGGAAGCGGCCCGTCCCCAGAGGAGGGGGGCGGAGTTCTCGAAAGAGATGAGGGCCGTTCTGCACCACAGGTCGTTCCTTGTCTTCCTGGGGAGTGTATTCTTCCTCGGCATGACGTTGGGAGGGGAGAGCAACTTCCTCAGCCTGTTCCTGGACAGCATTGGATCTTCTGAAACCATGATCGGACTTGCGTGGACCGTGGGGGCCCTGAGCGAGATCCCAGTCCTGTGGTGGGCAGATCGTCTCACGAAGAGGTGGGGTTCCCAGGGCCTCGTGAAGTTCGCATTCCTCACGTTTGGAGTGCGGTGGATTCTCCTCTCGTTCGTGTCCAATCCCGGATGGGCCCTCTCCCTTCAGGCGCTCCGCGGGGTCTCGTTCGGCGCGTTCCTCGTGGGCGGGGTGGGGTACACGGTGGAGGTCACCCCGGCTGGGTTGGCGACCGTTGCCCTCGCCATCTTCAACCTAACGGCGTTCACCGTCTCCTCCATCGCGGGGTCCCTCCTCGGCGGGTACGTATTCGAGCGGTTCGGGGGGGCTGGGCTGTTCCGGGTCCTCGGGATCGCTGCGTGGATTGGGTTACTGACCCTGGTCGTCTTGGGGGAACGAGCCCGCAGTTGCGGTCACGGGCGCTGACGCCTCACGCCCCATCTCGCTTCACGAAGTCGAGGATCTCCTCGAGGTGGGCGAACGCCAGCCCGATCACGGTGTCCGCCGCCCCGTAGTAGATGGCGAGGCGCCCCGTGGGTCCCTCCTGGAGCAGGCCGCAGGGGAAAACGACGTTCGGCGTGTCGCCGCTGCGCTCGTAGTCCGCGTGGGGGGTGAGGAGCGTAGAGCGGGTGCGGAAAAGGACCTTCCACGGTTCGTCCCGGTCGAGGAGAGCTGCCCCCATGCTGTACACGAACCCGTTGCACTGGGTGATGACCCCGTGGTAGAAGAGGAGCCACCCCTCGTCCGTCTCCAGCGGGGCCGGCCCCGGGCCGACCTTCGTGCTCTGCCAACCTGGTGCGGGCGCCATGACGAATCGGTGACGTCCCCAATGGACGAGATCGGGGCTCTCGCTGTAGAAGATGTCCCCGAACGGGGTGTGCCCACGGTCGCTCGGGCGGCTCAGCATCGCGTAGTTTCCGTGGATCTTCCGGGGGAAGAGGACACCGTTGCGGTTGTAGGGGAGGAACGCGTTCTCCCCTTGATAAAACCGTGCGAAATCGAACGTGTACCCCACACCGATCGTAGGACCGTGATAGCCGTTGCACCATGTGATGTGGTAACGGTCGTCCATCCACACCACCCGCGGATCGTAGCGGTACTCCAATCGCGCGATCTCCTCATCCTCGCAGATCCACGTGATCGGTTGGGGATCAACACTCCACCGGACCCCATCGGGGCTGAACCCGCGGTGGAGGTTCATCATCCACGCCGAGTTGTCGCAACGGAAGACCCCAGCGAACCCGTTGCCGAAGGGTGCCACCGCGCTGTTGAACACGCTTCTCGCCCCGGGGACGGCACTGGAGGTGAGGATTGGGTTCCTCGCTGATCTCCACACCAACTCAGTTGAACCTTTTGGCCGCTCTTCCCACGGGATGTTCCCCATCACGGGCTCTGCCACACCGCACCTCCTTTCCCGCTGATCTTACTCCACGGGGTAGAGCGGGGGGCACGGCGGAAGCCTCCGCCGGTCACCAGACGGGAATCGGGCGTGCGCCTAGATCCGGGCCCGGCGGAGGCGGACGGAGTTCGTCACCACGGACACCGAGGAGGTCGCCATCGCGGCCTCCGCCAGGATGGGGTGCATCCAGCCAATCAGCGCCAGTGGGATCATCACCACGTTGTAGGCAAGCGCCCAGAACAGGTTCTGGCGGATCACGCGGAACGTGGCGCGGGAGAGGCGGATCGCCTGGGCGACGGAGGTCACCTCGCCGCGCACGAGGGTCACGTCGCTCGCCTCAATGGCGATGTCGGTGCCGGTGCCGATGGCGATCCCCACATCGGCCTGGGCGAGGGCGGGGGCATCGTTGATCCCGTCCCCGACGAACGCCACCGGGCCGAATGCCTCCTGGAGCCGACGCACCTCGCCCGCCTTGCCGTCGGGCAGGACCTCCGCCCGCACCTCCGCGATCCCCACCTCGCGTGCGATCGCTGCGGCGGTGCGGCGGTTGTCTCCGGTCACGATCACCGTGTGGAGGCCCATCCGGCGCAGCTCTTCGATGGCACGCGAAGCGTCCTCTTTCGGCGTGTCCGCCACGGCGATCGCGCCGAGGGGGCGCCCGCCCGCTGCCACCAGGACCACCGTCTTCGCTTCCCCCTCCAGCTGGCGCAGCGCCGCGGCGAGGGGAGAGGGATCCACGCCCCGCTCCGCGAGCAGGTACCGCGATCCCACGACCACCTCCTGCCCATCCACCTGGGCGATCACGCCCTTCCCCCGCACGGCTTGAAACTGCCGTGCCTTGGGGATCGTCATTTCCTCGGCGTCGGCCCGCCGCACGATCGCCTTCCCCAGCGGGTGCTCGCTCCCCTGCTCGGCCGCGGCCGCCATCCGCAGGAGGTCCGCCGCCGCCACGCCCGCGGCGGGAACGAGGTCCGTCACCGTGGGCTGGCCCTTCGTGATCGTCCCCGTCTTGTCGAACGCCACCACGCGTACGGCGCGGAGGGCCTGGAGGGCTCCCCCGGAGCGGATGAGGATTCCTCGCTCGGCGCCCATCCCGCTTCCCACCATCAGCGCGGTGGGGGTGGCGAGACCGAGGGCGCACGGGCAGGCGATGACGAGCACGGCCACCGCCGACAGGAGGGCGAGCGGGATGGGGCCGAGGTCGGGGTTCACCCACGGCAGGAAGGACCCGGCTGCCACGAGGGGCCGCATCGCCCCCGGGGCGACGATCCACAGGAGGACGGTGAGCAGGGCGATCGCGAGGATCAGCGGGACGAACACAGCGGTCACCCGATCGGCGAGCTCCTGGATGGGGACCTTCGAGGCCTGGGCCTCCTCCACGAGCCGGATCACCTGGGAGAGGAACGTCTCCCTCCCCACCCGCGTCGCCCGGATCGTGAGGAGGCCCTCCTGGTTCACCGTGGCCCCGATGACCTCCTGCCCAGGCCTTTTCTCCACGGGCATGGACTCGCCGGTGGCCATGGATTCGTCCACTGCGCTCTCGCCCTCGATCACGATCCCGTCGGTGGGGATCTTCTCCCCGGGACGGACGACGATTACGTCCCCGACCTGGACGGCTTCGATCGGCACCTCGACCTCCGTTCCCTCGCGGAGGACGCGGGCCGTGTTCGCCCCGAGCTCCACCAGCCTCCGGATCGCCTGGGAGGCGCGGCCCTTGGCCGTCTCCTCCACGTGGCGGCCGGTGAGGTGGAACGCCATGATCATCGCCGCTACGCCGGCGTAGTTGGCGAGCGGGGTGAAGAACGACGCCGGACCGGTGAGGAACGAGACGGTTGTGCCGAGGGCGATCAGGGTGTCCATGTTCGCGGAGCGGTGCCGCACCGCGGCGAGGGCCGAGCGCCAGGTGCGGTGGCCCACCGCCAAGGCGGGCAGCGCGAGGAGGATCATCCCCGCGTTGAAGGCGGCCGGGGTGGGCCACATCACGCCCCAGAACATGTCGGGGATCATCCACAGGATGATGGGGACGGTAAGGGCCCACGCGAGGCGCATTCGGAAGCGGCTTTCTCTCATCCTCCGTTCCGCTTCATCTGGCGGGGCCACTGCATCCGCTGGATGGGCCTCGTATCCCGCCTCAGCCACGGCGGAGATGAGGTCGCTGGGCGCGGCGAGTCCGGGGACGAACGCCACGGTGGCTCGCCCCGTGGCCAGGTTCACGGTCGCGGCGACGACCCCCGCGACCCCGGCCAAGGCTGCCTCCACGTGGGCGGCACACGAGGCGCAGGTCATCCCGCCGATGGCGAGGGTGAGCGTCTCCACCAGCACATCGTAACCAGCGTCCCGGACCGCCCGGACGAGGGAGGGGAGGGGCACATCCTCCCCGAGGTCCACCGTGGCCCGCTCCGTGGCCAGGTTCACCTCAGCGGAGGCGACGCCGGGGACGCGCGCGAGGGCCCGCTCCACGTGGGCCGCGCACGAGGCGCAGGTCATCCCCCGGATAGGGAGGGAGAGGCGAGGGTGGGGCATCGTCGTCCTCCTCGAGTCGTTCTTCTTCCACACCATGGTCGGGTCTAGCTTGGGCCGCACTGCCCTCACCACGAGGGGGGCGACCGCCGGGCCGTGCTCCTCCCGGGCCGGATGTTACCTCCTTCCTCCGTGAGGATCGGCCGTGGATCCCCCGTGGAAGGCCCATGGAGGGGGCCGTCCCGGCTGGGCGCGTTGGAGCGGGGGCGCGTGCTATCGTAGGATGGATGACCGTGGCCGATGCGGCCGCGGAAAGGGGGAAGATCATGCCTGAATTTGGATCGCCGTTCTCAGGGTTAGCGAGTACAAGGAAGCTGACGCAGGCGGAGCTCGTCCGTGCGATCCGGTTCATGATCGCGGCGGAGTACGAGGCGATCCAGCTGTACACGCAGCTCGCCGAGTCCACTGACCATGCGCTTGCGATCGCGGTGCTGAGGGACATCGCTGATGAGGAGCGCGTCCACGCGGGCGAGTTCCTGCGGCTCCTGCGGGAGCTGGCCCCCGACGAGGAGGAGTTCTACGCCGCGGGAGAAAGGGAAGTGGAAGAGGAGATGAAGCGCTCGTAGGCCACGGGTCAGGGCACCGGGTACCAGGCCACGCCCCAACTGCCAGGGCCGACGTGCGCCCCCACCACCGGGCTCATGGTCCACCGCAGGATCTCCTCCGGGGAGAACTCCCGCTCAAGCCGCTCCCGGACCTCCTCCGCCCACCCTGGGTTGTCCGCGTCATCGACGACAAACCGCACCCCGCTCGCCCTTGTTTCGTCGAGGTGGCGGCGGGCCTCCTCCCCGATGAACTCCAGGCCTTGGGCCGCGGTGCGGACCCGGGTCACGGGGATCGTCTCCCCTTCTTCAGAGTAGGTGAGGACCGGCTTCACCCGAAGGATCGAGCCCAGCCAGGCCTGGGCGTGGTGGATCCGGCCGCCGCGGGCGAGGTACTTGAGCGTGTCGAGGACCACGAAGCACCTGCTCCGGGCCCGGACCTCCTCCCACCGCCCGAGGAGTTCCTCCCGGGAGAGGCCCGTTTGGGCCAGGCGGGCCATCTCCAGGGCCGAAAGGCCGTGCCCGGATGCTCCAGTCCGGGAATCGATGACGTCCACGGCGAGCTCGGGGAGCCTCGTCCGGAGCTCCTCCTTGACCCCTGTGGCCACGGCATAGGCCTTGGAGTAGCGGGAGGAGAGGCATATGTAGATGAGGGCCGGGGACTCCGCGGCCGCCCGCTCAAACGCCGCCAGGAAGTCCTCCCGGGTGGGCTGGGAGGTGGTGGGAAAACCGGTTGACTCCCGCATCCAGCGGTAGAGGTCCACCCTGTCCATCTCGAGCTCATTCCACGTCTTCCCGGCATAGGTGACGTAGTAGGGGACGAGGCCGATCCCAAACCGCTCGGCCACCTCCGCGGGAACACCGCTCACGCTTCCCGTAAGCACCTTGACCTTGGCCATTATTTCCTCCCATCCATCAGACGTTGGTAGGCCGCGGCGAGCAGCCTCCGGATGTTCCGGTGATGGGCTGCGAGCATCAGGGTCGGGGCCGCAACAGCGAACAGGAGGGCCGGGCCTCCTTTTAGCGCTTCCAAGATGAGGAACGCTGCCGAGAACGCCCCCGCCCCCCAGGGGACCTTCAGCGGGGCGGCGGGGGTGAGGGCGAGGAGGATGAAGGCCCCGGCGAACACGGAGAAGGCGATGGCGAAGGCTGGGGGATCCAGGGCCAGCGCAGCCCCGAGCGTCGTCGCCACTCCCTTTCCACCCCGGAAGTGGAAGAAGAGGGGCCAATTGTGGCCCGCCACGGCCGCGGCGGCCGCCGCCGCGGCCCACCACGGCCCTACCCCAAGCGCCCTGGCAATCAACACCGGCAACATCCCCTTCACCGCATCCCAAAGGCCGACGAGGATTCCCCAGCCCCGGCCGAGCTTCCGGTACACGTTCGCCGCCCCCGGGTTCCCCGTTCCCACCGTGCGCGGGTCCACACCCCGAAGCTTTCCCACGATGAAAGCCCCCGGGATCGAGCCCACGAGGTACCCGAGCACCACTGCCCCTACCCCCAAACCTGTTTCCATCTTTCCCTCCTCACTCCAGGGCAACGATGTAGTGATGGTAGGGCTGCCCACCGTAGTAGATCTGGACCTCAAGGTTCGGGAACTGGCCCCGGATCGCATCAGCGAGCCCCATCGCCTGGGCGTTCGTGACCTCCCGCCCGTAGAACAGGGTGAAGAGGGACTCTTGCCCGACCACCCGGGGCAAGGAACGGAGGAGCGCCTCCTCCGGGGTTGTTCCGGTGGACGTGGGGGAAGAGTCCCAGATAGCGAGATACTCCCCGGCCTCGACCGGGAGCCCGTTGAGGTTGGTGCGGCGGATGGCGGTGGTTACCTCCCCGGTCCTCACCCGCCTCATCGCCCCCTCCATCTTCACCAGGGTGGAGGCTAGGTCGCCCTCGGCGGCGAGGAGCGCGGCCAGCCCTTGGGGGATCGTCGTGGTGGGAACCACCCGCACCTCCTTCTCCGAGAGTTTGGCCGCATGTTGGGCCACCAGGATGACGTTCTCGTCATTGGGCAGGATCACCACCTGGGCCTGGGGGACCCGTCCGATCGCTTCCAACAGCTCCCCCACCGCGGGGTTCATCTTGTCCGCCACGATGACCTCCGTGGCCCCCAACCCCCGGGCGATCTCCGCCAGCCCCTCCCCATTGACCACTGGGATCAGGGCCACCGGGCCCGTGACCTCGCCCTTGGTCCCGAACACGAAATCGTGGTACTGGCGGTGGATATCGTCCAATTTCACCCGGCCCACCTCCCCGTAGGCGGCGCCGATCCCCAGGGCGCTGTCCGGATCGTTGGTGTGGACGTGAACGTGGGCCATGGTCGGCCCTCCAACCACCACCACTGACGCCGTCTCCCGGCTCAAGCGCTCCCGGATCTCCCCCAGGGGGAGGTCCTCCCCCTTGAGGATGAACTGGAGGCAGAACCGGGTGGAGGGAGTATCGCGAAGGGCGGGGGCATCCGGGGCGGGTTCCCGGCGGGCCGCGGTGTACGCCTCCATCTTTTTACGGTTCTCCTCCAACAGGGCTTGCAGGGACTCCGCCATCTCGGTCTCCCCCACCACCTGCTCCACGAACCCCCGGAGCACGAACAGGTACCCCAGTCCCCCGGAGTCGACCACCCCCGCCTCGGCGAGCTCGGGCAGCATCTCCCGGGTCTGGGCGAGGGCCTCATTGGCCCGGGAGAGGAGGGCGAGGGCCGCCGCGGGGAGGGGCTTACCCTTCAGGCGTTTCGCCTCCTCCGCCACGGCGCGCATCAGGGTGAGAATCGTCCCCTCTTTCGGCTCGGCCACCGCTCGGTACGCCTCGTCAGCCGCGCGGGCGAGCGCCTCCGCCCACGTCTGCCAGCTGGCGCGGTGGGAGTCAACTGCCTGGCTCAGCCCGACCAGGTATTGGGCGAGGATCACCCCGGAGTTGCCCCGCGCCCCGAGGAGCGCCCGCGACGCCATCACCTCCAGGGTCTTCCCGAGGGAAGCGTCCCCCAGTTCCCGCAGCCCCTCCACCGCCGACTGCACGGTGAGCACCATGTTCGTCCCCGTATCCCCATCGGGGACAGGGAACACGTTGAGGGCATTGATCAGCTCCTCATGCTCCGCGAGGTGCCGAATGGCTCGTTCCATCGCCTCGCGGACGCACGGCCCGCTGATCGTTGCCAGCCTGGCCTCCCCCCTAACCCCGCGTGGACGGCTCATGGTTCTCACCTCGCGCGTGTTCGCTGAAGTGGGGTTGCCCCGCGGGGGAGAGTGTAGCCGGTGAGCGGCGGGGTGGCTTGGCGGATCGTGGGCCTCGGTTGAGGCAAGCTTCTGACATCATCCACCCCCGCTCGCCCCGCCCCGCGGCGCAGGGGGGTGGGACGCACGTCCTGGCACATGGGCGGAAACAGTGTACACTCCCGCCATCGTTGGTTCGAGGAGTTCTCTATCGGCCCACGGTAAGGAGGCGACATGACCTACGAGCGGCGCAAGATGTACAACGTGAGCCATTTGGGGCTCACCTGTGCGGACTGCGGTGCGAAGATCGAGGAGCTCCCCTTCGAGCCCAAGACCGATCGCCCGGTTTACTGCCAGAAGTGTGCTCGCAATCGTCGACGCGATAATCCGCGCGCCCTGCGGTAAGCTGTCCATCACGGGGGCGGCCAGGCGGCCGCCCCCTTTCTCTCTCCTCGTACGACCGAGGATCACGGCGAGGCCCCTACTCCGCGCGGCGGAGCTCGGCCAGCCTCTCTTCCACTGCCTTCGCCTCCGCCCGGAGGTCAGCGAGGTAGGCCTCGAGCTGGGCGACCTTCTCCTCGCGGCTCACAAACCGGCGACGGAACCCGATGCTGGGGTCGCAACATCCGGTCCCATGATGGGGAGTCGGCATCGGTTCGCAGCACCCGCGCATCGGGTGGGGCATGGGCTCGCAGCAGGCATGGCTGAACGCCTGCATCCTCTCGTGGGGATGCGGTTCACACATCGTTCTCACCTCCTTCCCGTTGGGTCAGGGCCGCATAGTCATCCAGGAAACGATTGAGCTGATCGCGGGTGCGGCGGATGTGGACGGACCAGGAGCGGAGGTAGTCCCAGCCCTGATCGGTGATCGCGTACACCCGTCGGGCGGGCCCGCTGCCGCCTGTATCCCACGACGAGCGAACCAGGCCCTCATCCTCGAACCCGCGCAGGGTCCGGTAGAGGTACCCCGGATCGGTTCCGGGGGCGTCCTCGGCCATCCGTTCCAGGAGCTCGTACCCGTGGGCAGGGCCGCGCGCGAGCTGGAGGAGGAGCCAGCAGTGGGTGAACCCGCGCACCCGCGCTCCGCCGGGAGGACAGCACTCGTACCCGTCGCGGGACCCACTGCAGCAGCCCGGTTGAGTGTCCTCTGCTTCTAGATGACTCATGCACATAGATGCTACGTAGACGACGCGCGGTGTCAAGGGGCCAACCAGCCGACTGCCTCGGATCTAGCCCTCAAACTCCACCACCCACAGCTCGTCTTCGTCGAGGAGGTAGTACTCGGCGCGCTTCCCGTGCAGGGCGAGGAGGGCGTAGTCAGGGTCGGACGGCCCCTCCCAGTACTCGCCCCACTCCTCGTCCCACAGCTCCTTCTTGAGATCCGGGTCATCCACGATCTCGGCCTCGCCGAAGATCTGGGCATGGGCTCCCCCCTCCAGGTTGAGGAAGCACGCCGTCGCCCGCGGGTTGCGCGCGATCTCCTCCACCTTGTGCGACGACCTGCTCGTGGCGAACCAGACGTTCCCGTCCTCGTCGTAGGCGATGACCGTCATCGGCCGCATGCGCGGATAGCCCTCGGCATTTGTGATGAGGAGGCCGATCTCGCTCTCCTCGACGATCTCCCACAGCTTGCCCTCCGCTTCTTCGTCCATGGACCCTCCTTCGGGATCAGACCGGGGAGGATACCCGGGACCGCCGCCCGCGCCCACACGGCCTCCCCGCCCGGGGGCTCGCCCCGGTAGCTGGGACCACCGGGGAAACCCCTCCCCGCTACGCCGCGGGACCGACGGGCCGGCTCACGGGCGAGGGATTGTGGACCGGGGACCACGGGCTACAGAGCTCGTGTCATCCGGCGGTCGGAGCTCGATCGTCGGGACTCCTGCCAGGCCGGCCCAGGCCCGGACCTCGTCCACAAGCGCGGGCCGTGCAGTGAGGATGAGGAACGCCGGTGATCCGAGGGCGGCCCGCAGCCCAGGGGTGAACCCTCCTCCGGAGAGCTCGAGGGGACCGACCTCATCCACCACGATCACCTCGGCCTCCCGTGTCGCCCGCACGAGCGCGGCGTTGGCGAAGGCGAGCCCCTCCGGGGAGAAGGTGAACCGGCGGAACGGGAGCCCCGGAGCCGGGCGCGAGCACAGGGGGTGCTCCTCTCCCGTGGTGAGGTCGCGCACCAGGTACCCGACCGTCTCCCCGCCGACGAGGACCCGCGGCGAGGCGACGCCCCCCACGCGGAGGTGCTGGCGCCGGAGGTCGCCAGCGAGCGTGAGGACGGCACGGGTCTTCCCGACGCCGATTCCCCCAGTGAGGACCATCGCCCGCGCTCCCGCCCGGGCGGCGAGGGCGGCCCCGAGGAGGTCCCCGCTCAAGGTCCTCGCCCCGTGAGCCGCGCCTGGGCAGCGGCGAGCTGGCTGTGGTGGAACGCCACCACCTCCGCGAGGATCGAGAGCGCGACGAGGCCCGGGGAGCGGCCGCCCAGGGGGAGTCCGACCGGACAGTGCAGGTCGGCGATCCGCTGGGGTGGGATCCCGTCCCGTTCGAGCTGGGTCCGGATCTCGGCCGACTTCGCCTGCGACCCGAGCATGCCCACGTAGGCCGGGCCCGGGTCCTGACGGAGGACCTGTCGGGCGACGTCGAGGTCCGTGGCATGGGAATCGGTACAGATGACGGCGTAGCTCGGGGAAGGGAGAGCGGGGATCCCCTTGAACCCCGGCACCGGGCGCACCGCGGCGAACTCCGTGCTCTCCTCGCCGCGCCCCGCGTATACGGTCACCGGGAAGGCGGCCACCTCCTGGGCGAGCCGGGCGAGGGCCCGGCCGACATGGCCAGCGCCGAAGATGGCGAGCTCTGGCTCAGGGGCGAGGACCTCGTAGAACAGGGTCGCCTTCCCCCGCCCGCACTTGAGCCCGCGGTCGGTCAGGTTGAGGGTCTCGAGCTCGGTGCCGCCCGTTAGGAGGAGGCCTTGGGCCCGTTCGATCGCGTGCGCCTCGAGCGACCCGCCGCCGATCGTCCCTTCGCTCCTCCCATCGGCGAACACGAGCATCCGCGCCCCCGGCGCGCGGGGTGCCGGCCCCTCCACGCCGACGAGCGTCACCAAGACGGCTCGCTCCCCGCGGGAGACGGCATCGGCAGCCCGGGCGAGGATCCGGCTCTCCACGCTATCCCTGCGCCACAGCGCGGTTGAACTCCACGATCAGCTCGTCGATCGCGTCCGCCTGACGGTGGATGCGATCCCAGTACTCTGGCCAGTCGTACCACTGGGCGTTGAGCTCCTTGACCGACTTCCCCATCTGCTCGACCCACGTGAAGTACTTTTGGTTATGGATCCGCTTCCGCTCGGTGTAGGTGAGCTCGAGCAGGTGGTCGGTCGTCGCCCCGAGGAGCCATCGCCCGTGGTCCGCGGCGGCGTGGAGCGCCGTGTACGGCCCCCGCTCCTCGCGCAGCTCCGCGATCCGGCTCCGGTAGAGCTCCATCGAGTCGGTGAGCACGGTGAGGACGACATCGCGCTCCGTGAGCTCATAGTAGCGGGCGAACTTCACCGCCAAAAGGAGGTTCGCCGCGCCGGAGATCCCCACGAGGTCGAGCTGATCCACGAGCGATGCCGGGACGCCCTGGCGGAGGAGGTGGTTGCGGCCCTCGGGCTCGTTGAAGAGCCGGATGAGGGAAAGAGGTCCCTCGTCATCGAGAGCGATGACGAGATCCGTGTTCCGCACGTTGTGGATCCACGGGACGTGCTTGTCCCCGATCCCCTCAATGCGGTGGCTCCCGAACCCGGCCTGGAGGAGGGTTGGGCACTGGAGGGACTCCCCGACGGCGATCCTGCTTTGGGGATGGGCCTCCTTGAGGTAGTCCCCGCTCGCCAAGGTGCCCGCCGAGCCAGAAGTGAGGACCACGCCAGCGTACCGCTCGCCCGCCCTGAGCTCGGCGGCGAGGACCTCCTCCATCGCCGGGCCGGTGACGGTGTAGTGCCAGAGGTGGTTACCGAATTCATCGAACTGGTTGAAGATCATGACGTCGTCCCGCGTCGCCTGGAGCTCCTTGCACTTCTGGAAGATCTCCCACACGTTGGATTCGCTCCCGGGAGTGGCGATGACCTCACCCGCGATTTGGCGCAGCCATTCGAACCGCTCCCGGCTCATCCCCTCGGGGAGGATGGCGATGGACTCGCACCCGAGGAGGGCGGAGTTGTACGCCCCCCCCCGGCAGTAGTTCCCGGTGGACGGCCATGCCGCCTTGTGGACCGTGGGGTCGAACTGCCCGGTCACGAGGCGCGGCACGAGGCACCCGAAGGTGGCTCCCACCTTGTGGGATCCGGTGGGGAACCACTTCCCGACGAGGGCGATCACCCGCGCCCGGACCCCGGTGAGAGCGGGCGGGAACTCGATGTGGTTCACGCCGCCGAACCCGCCGCCCTGCTTGACGGGCTCGTTCTTCCACGTGATGCGGAACAGGTTGCGGGGATGGACATCCCATAGCCCAATCTCCTTGAGCTCAGCGCGGATCTCCGGACGAATCTTCTCCGGGTCGCGCATCTCCGCGAACGTGGGGACGACGATGCCCCGCTCCCGCGCCCGCTTCGCCGCCCGCATGCGCCCTTTTTCACGCTTGGAAAGATCGATCATGGTCCTCCTCTTTATTGACCGGTGTAGGTGATAATGCTAGCATACTGTCTGACAGGTTGACAAGCATGGAGTTCCATAGAGTCCGATCCACGAAGGCCTCGACGGAGGTGGCTGAACAGATCCTGGAGGCCATCCGCCGCGGCGCGTTCGCCCCGGAGGCCAGACTCCCCTCGGAGGCCGAGCTCGCCCAGATGATGGGGGTGAGCCGTCCCACCGTCCGCGAGGCCCTGTCCGGCCTCGCCGCGGTGGGCCTGATCGAGCCGCGCGTCGGGATCGGAAATTTCGTGCGCCCGCCCACGGAGCCGCTTGCCCGCCAGGCGTTGCTCCTTCTGGAGAGCGAGGCGAGCTGTCTGGAGATCATGGAGGCGCGGACGGTCTTGGAGCCGCCGCTGGCGGAGCTCGCAGCGCGGAAGAGGACGGAGGCCCAGGCGGAGCGGCTGGAGGCGATCGGTGCCGAGCTCGGTTCGCTCGCTGATCCGACGACCTTCGATGCCTACTTTTCCGCCGACAAGGGATTCCACCTCGCCCTGGTGGAGGCGACCGGGAACAGCCTCCTCAGGGCGGTGCTCGTCCCCCTCATCCACACGATGGACGAACGGCTGTACCGGGAGTTCACCCGGGAGTACTACCTGAAGGACGCGGGGGACATCGGCGAGGTGGCGGGGCTGCACCGGAGTGTGGCGGCGGCGGTGCGCGCCCGCCATCCGGCCCAGGCCCGCGCGGCGATGCGCGCGCACTGGATGCGGATGTGGCGCCTCGTCCCCAGCGACGAGGCAACTGGCTAGAACCCACGAAGGAGTGTGTTCAGGTGACGAAGAAGACGGTCGTGGTGGCCCTGGGGGGTAACGCGATCCTCCAGCCGGGGCAAAAGGGGACGTTCGAGGAGCAGTACGGCAACGTCCACCGCACGGTGGAGCAGCTGGCGGCGATGGTCCTCTCGGGAAAATGGCGCCTCGTGATCACCCACGGCAACGGCCCCCAGGTGGGGAACATCCTCCTCCAGCAGGATGCGGCGAAGGCGGTGGTCCCCCCGATGCCGATGGACGTCTGCGGGGCGGAGTCGCAGGGGTTCATCGGGTACATGATCCAACAGGCGTTCCATAATGTGCTCGCCCACGCGGGGCGGGGCGATATCCCCGTGGCGACGATCGTCACCCAGGTCCTGGTGGACAAGGCCGACCCCGCCTTCGAGAATCCCACCAAGCCGGTGGGCCCGTTCTATTCTGCCGAGGAGGCGAAGCGCCTCCAGGCGGAGAAGGGGTGGCACGTCGTTGAGGACGCCGGCCGCGGCTGGCGGCGGGTGGTCCCCTCTCCAGACCCCAAGGAGATCGTGGAGCGGGAGGCGATCCGTCTATTGGTCGAGAACCGGGCGATCGTCGTCGCCTCCGGCGGTGGGGGGATCCCGGTGATCAAGGAGGACGGGACCTATCGGGGCGTGGAGGCAGTGATCGACAAGGACCTCGCCGGGGAAAGGCTCGCCGAGGATGTGGGAGCGGCGGTGTTCCTCATCCTCACCGATGTGGACCGGGTGCGCCTGAACTACAAGAAGCCCGGGGAGAAGGTCCTCGACCGGATGACGGTCGCCGAGGCGAAGGGGTACGCGCAACAGGGGCACTTCGCCAAGGGCTCGATGGAGCCGAAGGTCAAAGCCTGTGTGCGGTTCATCGAGGCCGGCGGGGAGCGGGCCGTGATCTCCTCCCTCGCCCAGGCGGTGGAGGCCGGGGAGGGCCGCGCAGGGACGCAGGTCGTGCGGGGGTAGTGCCGCCACTTGCCCGCCTATCGGAAAGGAGGAACGATGAGGAGCGAGTTCCTCGCTCGGGCAGAGGCCTATCGCGCAGAGATCGTCGGCCTGGCACGGCGCATCATCCAGACGCCGAGCCCGTCGGGACGAGAGGGAGAGATCGTCCAGCTGATCGCGTCGGAGATGCAAGCCGCCGGGTTCGCCAAGGTGTGGACCGATCCGTTCGGGAACGTCATCGGCCAGGTCGGCGATGGCCCGGTGAAGGTCGCGATCGACGCCCACATCGACACCGTCGAGCCGGGGAACCGTGACCTCTGGGAGCGGGATCCCTACAGTGGCGACACCGACGGCACCTGGCTCTACGGGCGCGGGGCGTCGGACCAGAAGGCCGCGATGGCGGCGATGATCTACGGGATGAAGATCATGGGAGAACTCGGGGCTCTCGATGACTTCACGGTGTACATCGTGGGCTCGGTCCTCGAGGAGGACTGCGACGGCCTCTGCTGGCGGTACATCATCGAGGAGTCCGGGCTGCGCCCAGATTTCGTCCTCATCACCGAGCCGACAGAGATGAGGGTGAACCGCGGACAGCGGGGACGGATCGAGGTGCGGCTGCGCGTCGCCGGCCGCTCGGCCCACGCCAGCTCCCCCGAGCTCGGGGATAACGCGGTCTACAAGATGGCACGCGTCGTGGCCGAGCTCGAACGCCTGAACGAGCGGCTCCCCGTGAGGCCAGTGCTCGGCAAGGGGACGATCGCTGTCACGGAGATCAGCTCCCAGTCGCCGTCTCTGAACGCCATCCCCGATGTGTGCGAGGTCCACCTCGATCGCCGCCTGACCGTTGGCGAGTCCAAGGACCAGGTGTTTCGCGAGCTGGAGGACGCCCTCCGGCGAGCGGGGATCGCGGGAACGGTGCGTGAGCTCGTGTTCGACGAGCCGAGTTATACCGGGCTGCGCTATCCCACCGAGAAGTACTTCCCGGTGTGGCTCGAGGCGGAGGATGCCCTCATCACCCGCGCGGCGGCGAAGACCTATCGCCGCGTTTTTGGACGGGACCCCGAGATCGCGCACTGGAAGTTCAGCACGAACGGCACGGTTACCGCGGGCGTGTACAACATCCCCACGGTAGGATTCGGTCCAGGGGCGGAGGCGCTCGCCCACGCCCCGAACGAACGAGTGAAGATCGAAGACCTTGTGTTCAGCGCAGCGTTTTACGCTGCGTTTCCGGCCACGCTCCTCACCGAGCTGGCCCAGGATTCACACAAAAAAGGAGGGTAACCGTATGTCCAGTTTCTTCCGAGGGCGGCACTTCATCACGTGCCAGGACTACACCCGCGACGAGATCGACGTCTTTCTGGACGTGGCGCGGGAGCTGAAACTGAAGTTCGCTCACGATGAGCCAACCCCATGGCTCCTCTACAAGACGGTGTTCATGATCTTCTACGACAGCTCCACCCGGACGCGGAATTCGATCGAGGCCGGGATCACCCAGCTCGGCGGGCATGCGCACTTTCTCACCCCAGACAAGCTCCAGCTCTCCCATGGCGAGACCCCGGAGGACACGGCGGAGGTCCTGTCGCGTCTCGGGCACGCGATCGCGATCCGCGCCTGCGAGTACGGGAAGGGGAACGAGTACCTGCGCCGGACCGCTGCCCGGTCACGGGTCCCTGTCCTCAACCTGCAGGATGACGTGTACCACCCGATGCAGGTTCTCGCCGACATCATGACGATTCGGGAGCGATTCGGGACGGATCTCCATGGAGTGAAGGTCGGGATCAGCTGGGCCTACGCTGAATCGCACCTCAAGCCCCTGTCTGTTCCGCAATCGCAGATCCTCCTCTTCGCGCGGTACGGGATGGACATCACCCTTGCCTACCCGGAGAAGTTCGATCTCAGCCCGGAGATCATGGCCCAGGCCCGGGAGAACGCGGCCCACCACGGGGGCAAGATCACGGTGACCCACGATATGGACGAAGCGTTCGACAAGGCCGATGTCGTGATCCCGAAGAACTGGGGCGGCTTTTTCGCCGCCTCGACCCCGGAGGGGATCGTCGCCGAGACGAAGAAGCATCGGGACTGGATCTGCGACGAGCGGCGGATGAAGCTGACGCGGCGTCACGCGATCTACATGCATGCCCTTCCCGCTGACCGCGGCAAGGAGGTCACGGATGCGGTGATCGACGGGCCGCAGTCGGTGGTGTACGACGAAGCGGAGAACCGGCTCCACACGGCGAAGGCGGTCATGGCGCTCACGATGGGCGGGAGACCATAGGTATTCGCCCTGCCCGAGCTGCGTCCGGGGCAGGGCGTAACACCCTGCCCCGGATGTTTACGAGAAAGCGGTGCGGTGCTCCGCCACGGAAGGGGAGGAGGTGGTCTATTCCACCGAGCGGGTCTCCGGCGTGGCGAGGGTGCTCGCGGAGATGGGCTACGAGCTCGACCCCGCGGCCTTGAACTTGGCTCAGAAGTTCGCCCAACAGGGCGGGGGGAAGTTCGAGGTCACCACCGAGCTTGACGATGCCGTGAAGGGGGCGACGGTCGTGTTCCCCCGGGGGTGGATGAGCCCGCCGCTACGAGATCGGCAAAGAGGCGGAGATCAAGAACGCGGAGAGGTTCAAGGATTGGAAGTACACCCGTAAGAGGCACAGGGGACTGGCGAAGCCCGGGTACCTGATGCACGTGATGCCCATCGACCGCGGCAACGAGGCCGACGTTGAGCTGTGCGATGACCCCGAGCTGGCGTGGCTGTACGACCAGGCGGAGAACCGGCTTCATACCCCAAAGGCGGTCCTCGCCCTCACGATGGGAGGCCGGCTGTAGCGGATCGCAATGGACGCTCGCCCGGGGCGGGGCAACGACCTCCCGCCCCGGGCGAACCCATGACGGACGAGGCGCTCGCTAGCCCTCGTGCAGGTGGTCGAGGAAGATGGGCAGGATCCGCTCGAATCGTTCCAGGAACTCGGCGATCGTGTCCCGCGTCACCCCGCCCCGCAGGTAGAGATCGGCCTCGAGCGCCACGTCACCGTCCTCGTCGAGGTAGGCGCGCGAGCCCCGCTTGGCCTGGTTCCACGCGTTGACGACCTCGCACGGGGTCGCGCCGCCGGTGAGCCACCCCGCATAGAGTTGAAGGTACTGGTACCGGCCCGGGGCATCCTCCACCGGGTCGTCCACGAACAGCGCCACCGTGGCCACGTTGAGGTAGATCACCCAGGCCGGATCGCCGTAGTCGTCGGTCCTCCTGTCGAACGTGTAGCCAAGCTGGATGAGGATGTCCTCGATATCGGCTGGGCCCAGGTCCTGCACCACGTTGTCCGCGGCTGGTTCGACGGGCGTCCCAAGCGCAACCTCAACCGCGTTCGTGAGGAGTTGCGCCGTCGCGTCGTTGTACTCGTAGCAGTCGAACCCGAGCATGACCACCGTTCCCCCCCGTGTCTCCCAGCGGAAGACGACCGGCGCCTCGTCCACCGTGTCCCAGGCGACCACCACCGCGTCCCGGGGCAGGTTCGCGAAGTCGGTGCTCCCGTCCGGACCCTCGTAGCGCGCGGGGACGTCCCGCGCCAAGGGGTCAGTGGGAAGGGCGATCGCGATGTCACCGCCCGTGACGTTGTAGTCATCCGTCACAGCCCATAGCCCGGCCCCGCGCAGGATGTCCTCGGCCCCCTGGGAGTAGGTCAGGCCCACGATCCGGCCTCCTTGGGCGAGGAACCCGGTCAGGACGGTTGCCGTGGCGAGGCCCAGCTCCTCGAGGGCCCTCTCTTCGGCCTCCGATTGCTCGGGGATGAGGAGCACCGGCCGGCCCGCGAGCAGGAGGTCGAGCTCCGCCGGGTCGGTCGTCGTCGTCTCCGTCGGGCGGAACCCGAGGATGGCAACCACGTTGTCGTACTCGGGGGTGATCCGCGCGTAGGGGATCCAGGCCACCACATCCCCTGCCGCGACGGCGGTTGCCCCAAAAACTGCGGTCAGAACGGCGACCCATGCCCCGACCCTCCGCACCACCTCATGCATCGTCATCGGATCCTCCTCGCCCCGTACGAGGGGCATAGGGGATCAGTATACGCGCCTTACCCCCTATAATCTCCTTCGTGGACCCGCTCGAACTCGCCGCCTCTCTTGCCTCCGCGGGGCCGATCTGCGATCGGTGCCTCGGGCGTCGCTTCGCTGGGCTGGGCTCCGGTGTCCCCAATGCGGAGCGGGGGAGGATCCTCCGTGCCGCAGCCGGCGGCGGGGCGTCGGTCCCCGAGGGACGGTGCTGGGTCTGCCAAGGCCTGTGGCCGACCCTCGCTGCGCGGGCCCGCGAGGCGGCCGAACTCGTTCGGGATCGGGAGTTCGCCACGTTCCTCTTCGGCGTGCGCCTCTCCCCCCGCCACGAGGCGGTGGAGGAGTTCCTCGCTGAGCGGTTCCCCTCCCCGTGGGCCGAACCGTTCAGGCGCGATGTGAATCGGGAGCTGGGGAAGGCGTTCGAGCGGGAACTGGCGGGGCGGGAGGCGACGGTGGACTTCGCCCGCCCGGACGTACAGTTCACGGTGGACCTCGACACGGGGGCGATCGCGCTCACCGTCGCCCCGGCCTTCTTCTACGGCCGGTACCGGAAGCTCGCGCGGGGGATCCCCCAAACCCACTGGCCGTGCCGGAGCTGCCGTGGCCGGGGCTGCGTGAGCTGCGGGGGGACGGGGAAGCAGTACCCGACCTCGGTCGAGGAGCTCGTGCTCCCCGCGTTCCTCGCCGCCAGCGGCGGCACGGGAGGCCACCTCCACGGGGCAGGGCGGGAGGACATCGACGCGCGGATGCTCGGCCGGGGTCGGCCGTTCGTGATCGAGGTCAAGGAGCCCACGATCCGCACCCTCGACCTGGAGGCGATTGCCCGCGAGGTGAACGCTGCCGCCGCGGGGAAGGTGGAGGTCCTCGACCTCCGACCGGGCACGGCGGACCTCGTGGCCCAGGTGAAGGAGGAACGGGCCGACAAAAGGTACCGGGCGCGGATCGAGCTTGCACGGCCGGTGGACGAGGAGGCCTTCACGCGGGCCGTGGGGGCGCTTGTGGGGGAGATCGAGCAGCGGACCCCGGAGCGGGTCCGTCATCGGCGGGCCGACCTCGTCCGCCGGCGGAGGGTCCTCGCGGCCACGGGCCGCCTCCTCTCCTCCACGGAAGCGGAGGTCGAGATCCTCTGTCAGGGTGGGCTGTACGTGAAGGAGCTCATCTCCGGGGACGGCGGGGCGACCCAGCCCAACCTTGCCTCCCTCCTCAGCATCCCGGCGCGGGTCGCAGAACTGGACGTCGTGGAGGTGCGGGATGGGTCCTGACCCTTTCCCCCCGCAAGGGATGGGGGCGTCGGAGTTGTCCCGTTCCGGCCTCGTGCCTAGAATGGGCGTGATGCGCAGGCTGTGCGTTGGGCTGCTTCTCCTGATCCCGATCCAGGCGGGGGCGGGGCTCCTCGGCCTGACGGCCCTGGACTGGTCGCGGGATGGCCAGTACGTGCTGTACGTGGACGAAGGGGAAGTGTGGGTTGGGCTCGCCCCGGAGGGGCGGAACGCCCGTCCGCTGACCGAGGGCGCGGCCACCGACTGGGCGCGGTTCGGGCCCGGGGATTGGTTCGTGTACGTGGCGTTCAGCGAGCAAGGCTACGCCCTGTGGCAGGCCACCCTCGCTGGGGAGCGGACCCTCCTCTTCTCCCAAGACCAGCTCCGGCAGTCGGGGGCCCTCCCCGGGGTCGAGCTCATCGCGCGGCCCGCCGTGTCGCCGGATGGGACGAGCATCGCGTTCATCGCGTATGCGGATGGGCAGTGCGACTTGTACCTGTTCGATCTCCCCTCGGGGACGGTCCGCCGGCTCACCCACACCCCTGGTCCGGTGGACACCCCCGACTTCTCCCCCGACGGCCGATCGCTCGCCTTCGTCGGCTTGTGGCAGGTCGGGGCGACGCTGAGTTGGGACCTGTACGTCCTCGACCTCGTGGAGGGCGACCGGATCGAGATGCTGACCGAGGACCCGTTCTTCGACTGGTGCCCCCGTTTCTCCCCGGATGGGGAGTGGATCGCGTTTGAGTCGAGCCTGCGTGGGCCATCCGACATCCACGTCATCCGCCGCGATGGGCGGGAGCGGACCGCGTTCACCTTCGACGAGTGGCGCGATGCGTTCCCGTGCTGGAGCCCCCAGGGGGATGAGATCGGGTACGGATCCCTGCGCAGCTACGGGTGGCTCATCCTCGCCAGCAAGACCTCCTGACGCGGATGTCCTGCGTCGTGGTGGTGGGGCGGTTCGACGGCGTCCATCGCGGCCACCAGTTCCTCCTCGCGGAGGCACGCCAACGCGCCGCCGGGCTCCCCGTGGTCGCCTACACGTTCCCTCCCCGGGGACCCTCCCTCCTCACCCTCCCCGCCAAGATGCGCCTGCTCCGGGATCACGCCGACGAGGTCGTGGTGGCCCCCTGGGAACGGATCCAGGACCTGAGCGCCGAGGAGTTTGTGGGCGAGGAACTCGTTGCCCGGCTCGGGGCGACGGCGGCGGTGGTGGGGCCGGACCACCGGTTCGGCCGGGATCGGGCAGGGGATGTGACTACCCTCCACCGCCTCGCCTCCCCCCGCGGCCTGGCGGTGCACGTCGTCGCCCCCTTGCGGTGGGAAGGGGAGGTGGTGAGCGCGGGCCGGATCCGGGACCTCATCTCTCGGGGGGAGGTGGATCGAGCGGCCCTGCTCCTCGGCCGGCCGGCGTGGCTCGCCGGGACCCCGACGTCGGGAGTGAAGCTCGCCCGGCGGCTCGGCTACCCCACGGTGAACCTCGACCTCGCCCCCGAGCTCGTGCGGCCGCGGCGCGGGGTGTACGCGGCGTGGGCTCAATGGCCCGTCGGGGAAAGCAAGGCCCTGTTCTACATTGGGGATCGGCCGACGTTCCCAGAGTTACCCCCCTCGGCCGAGGTCCACCTCCTCACCCCCCCCCACGGCGAGGTGGCGGGGCCGGTGGAGGTCCACCTCCTCTCCTTCCTCAGGCCTGACGAGCGCTTCGCCGATGAGGAGGCCCTCGCCCGCGCGATCGCCCAGGACCGCCTCCGCGGCGAGCAGATCCTCGCGGGAACGCAATCCCCGCCCCGCCTCCTTCGTGAGGAGGAGTTGCACGCCCCCGGAGCTGGCCTCTAAGATGGACCGTGGTATTGGGGATCGAGACCGCAGGGGCCCAGGGCGGAGTCGCCCTCCTTTCCCCGGCTGGGGAGCACGAATTCGTGCTGCCGCTGGGCCGCAGCGGGGGGGGAGTCCTCCCCGCAGCGGTGGACGCCGTGCTCCGTCTGGCGACGGCGAAGCGGGAAGAGATCGAACTGATCGCCGTTGACATCGGCCCCGGTTCGTTCACCGGCCTCCGGGTCGGCCTTGCATTCGCCCAGGGAATGGCGCAGGCTTTACGCGTTCCCGTAGTGGGGGTTCGCCACAGCGAGGTCCTCGCCGGACCGGTTGTGTGGTGGCCGGGGAAGGTTGCGGTGTGGATCCATGACCGCCGGGAGTTCGTGTACATGGCGTGGGCGACCCGGGACCGCGTGGGGGCGGAAGCCGTGCTCCCGTGGCGGGAGGCCCTCGCCAAGGTGGTCGAACAGCCGGGCGCTCTCCTCGTTGGATCCGGGGTCGAGCAGTTCCGGGACGAGATCACGGCTTCTGCGCCGGGGGTCACCTGCGCCGGGCCGCGGTTCGCCTACCCCCGGGCGAGCGAGGTCGCCCGCCAGGGCTGGGACCGGTTTCGGTCGGGGGGATCCGACGACCTGCGCTCCCTTGCCCCTCACTACGGACACAAGGAGGAGTGACATGGCACGAAGATGCGAGATCTGCGGCCGGGGCCCCGAGTTCGGGGCGAAGGTGAGCCACTCCGGCCGCCACAGCCGCCGGGTGCGTCTGCCCAACCTGCAGCGCATCCACGCCGTCCACAATGGGCGGCGGGTGCGGATCGAGGTCTGTACCCGCTGCATCAAGGCGGGCAAGGTCGCCAAGGCATGACCCCGGAGGGGGACCGCGCGGGAGGCGAGGGGAGGCGATGACTTCCAACCTCCGGGTCGGCGACCTCGCGCTGGGGAAGGTGCTGGAGATTCAACTCAACGGCGTTCTGATCGGGTTCCCGGAAGGAGGGGTGGGGTTCCTCCATGTTTCGGAGATCCCCCCCGCGAGCGACGGTCCGGGCGGGAGGGCCCTCGTCGTGGGCCAGGAGGTCCTCATCAAGGTGATCGGGTTAGACCGCCTCGACCGGCCCGCCCTTTCCCTGCGCCGGGTCACGGACCAGGATCGGGATGCCCTCGCCTATCACCGCGAGGCGATCGAGTTTCGGTCCGCCCTCACCAGCCGCGCTGGTGCCACCCCCCTCCCCGAGGAGCCCGAGGAACGGGTGGAACGACGGCTCGAGGCGTGGCTGAAGGCGACCGACACCGCACTGGGGCGCCTCAAGCGCCGCCACGGGGAACGCACATCCAAACGACTGGAACTGGACTAGGAGGCGAGCGATGCCCAAGGGGAAGGTGGTGGTAGACCGGGAACGGTGCAAGGGGTGCGGCCTGTGTGTCGCCGTGTGTCCGTTCGGGGTGCTCGATCTGTCCAAAGACTACAACAGCTCGGGGTATGCCGTGGTCACAGCCGTTCACCCTGAGGCGTGCACTGGGTGCGCCCTCTGTGCTCAGACGTGTCCCGACGTGGCGATCGAGGTCTACCGGGAGAAAGCGGCCGCTGGCACCCCGACGCGCGGCGCGGGGCGACCATAAGGAGGGGCGGATGGCGGAACGACAGCTCATGACCGGCAACGAGGCGATGGCCGAGGCAGCGATCCGTGCGGGGCTCCGCGCGTACTTCGGCTACCCGATCACCCCCCAGAACGAGGTCCTGGAGTACATGGCGGCCCACCTCCCTCAGGCCGGAGGGGCGTTCCTCCAGGCGGAGAGCGAGGTCGCGGCGATCAACATGTGCTACGGCGCGGCAGCAGCGGGGGTGCGCGCGATGACCTCCTCCTCCTCCCCCGGGGTGAGCCTCAAGATGGAGGGGATCTCCTACCTCGCGGGGGCGGACCTCCCGTGCGTGATCCTCAACGCCGCCCGGGGCGGCCCCGGGCTGGGGAACATCGCCCCGGCGCAAGGGGACTACTTTCAGGCCACGAAGGGCGGGGGCCACGGCGACTACCGGCTGATCGTCCTTGCCCCGTCCACCGGTCAGGAGGCGGCCGAACTGGCGGGGCTCGCCTTCGACCTCTCCGATCGCTATCGGGTCCCAGCACTGATCCTCGCCGATGGGATGCTCGGGCAGATGATGGAGCCGGTGACCCTCCCCCCACCCCGCGATCCGGGGACCCTTCCTCCCAAGCCGTGGGCCCTCACCGGGGCAAAGGGGCGAGAGCCCAACCTGATCGCAAGCTTCGCCCTCGAGCCGACGGTGCTGCGGGAGATCAATGTGAAGCGGTACGCCCGGTACCGGGAGATCGAGGCCCGTGAGGTGCGGTGGGAGGAGGTGGCGACCGAGGATGCGGAGGTCCTCCTCATCGCGTACGGGACGATGGGGAGGATCGCTAAGACCGTGGTGCGGCGGGGGCGGGAGCGGGGGGTCAAGGTCGGGCTCCTCCGTCCGATCACCCTGTGGCCGTTCCCCTACGCCCCGATTCGGACCCTCGCGGAGCGGGTGAAGGCCATCCTTACGGTGGAGCTATCCGCCGGCCAGATGTGGGAGGATGTGCGGCTGGCGGTGGAGGGCCGCACCGCGACCCCGTTCTACGGGGAGCTGGGGGGGGTCGTGCCGACCCCGAGCGACATCCTGCAGGAGGTGCTGCGCTATGCCTGAGGCGGAGACGATGGTGAAGGTCTTCGCTCGCCCCACGAGCCTCAACGAGAAGCACTTTACATACTGCCCGGGGTGCGACCACGGTCTCATCACGCGCCTCGTTGCGGGGGCGATCGATAAGCTGGGAGTCCAGGAACGGACCGTGTTCATCGCCCCCGTGGGATGCGCCGTGTTCGCCTACGAGTGGTTCCGCTGCGACGGGATCCAAGCCTCCCACGGCCGGGCGGCAGCCGTGGCCACAGGGCTTAAGCGGGCGAACCCGGACCTGGTTGTGATTTCCTACCAGGGGGACGGTGACCTGGCCGCGATCGGGACGGCGGAGACGATCCATGCCGCGAACCGAGGCGAGGCGATCACCGTCATCTTCGTGAACAACCAGATCTACGGGATGACCGGGGGGCAGATGGCCCCCACCACCCTTCCCGGGCAGCGGGCGACGAGCTGTCCCGAGGGGCGCGATGTCGCCACGATGGGTCACCCGCTCCCCGTGGCGGAGATGATCGCCACCCTCGCCGCTCCGGCCTACGTCACCCGCCAGTCGCTCCACGACCCACGCCACGTCGCCCAGGCGACGAAGGCGATCGAGAAGGCCCTCCGCTACCAGGTGGAGGGGAAGGGGTACTCGCTCGTGGAGATCCTGGCGACGTGCCCCACGGGATGGAGGATGCCCCCCGCGGTGGCCCACCAGCACGTGGCCGACGTCGTGACGGGGGCGTTCCCCCTCGGGGATCTCGTGGATAGGGGGTAGAGATGGAGCAAGCGGTGGTGTGTGCGGGGTTCGGAGGGCAGGGGGTGCTCCTGGCGGGGAAAATCCTCGCCCGGGCGGGGATGGACGCTGGCCTCGACGTGACCTGGCTTCCCTCCTACGGGCCGGAGATGCGCGGGGGCACAGCCAACTGCACGGTGGTCCTCTCCGATGAGCCGATCGGGTCGCCGATCGGGGAGAACCCGGATGTCCTCCTCGCGATGAACGGCCCGTCCCTCGATCGGTTCGAGTCGCGGGTCGCCGAGGGCGGGGCGATCGTGGTGAACCGGTCGCTCATCGCGCGCGACCTCACGCGGAAGGACGTGTGCGGGATCTTCATCGCGGCGAACGACGTCGCCCGGGAGCTTGGGGAGCCACGCGTGGCGAACATGATCGCCCTCGGGGCGGTGGTGCGCGCCCTCGGCATCCTCCCGCTGGAGACGGTCAAGAAGGCGATGACTGTTGAGCTTGGGGCCAAGGGCCGCGAACGGTTGATCGCGCTGAACCAGGAAGCCCTCGAACGGGGCTACGCCGCGGCGCCTCCTCGCTGACCCGCACCCTCAGGGACCGATCCTTCTTCCGGTAGCGCGTTCGGCCGGGCCCACGGGCGGCCTTGCGCGGGCGGCGTCCGGTCGGGATCATGCGCAGGCGATGGCGACACATTCTCACAGCGAGAGAAGGCTCCTCGTCGCTGCCGGGATCACCGCGCTCGTCTGCGTCGCGGAGGTCGTGGGCGGACTCCTCACGAAGAGCCTTGCCCTCCTCTCCGATGCGGCGCACGTTTTCCTGGACGCGTTCGCCCTCGCCCTGTCCTACGCTGCCCTCAAGGCCGCCCGCCGTCCCCCCACGGACCGGCATACCTATGGGTACCACCGGGTGCAGGTCCTGGCCGCGCTCGTCAACGGGGCCACGCTGGCGGCGGTGGCGGTGGGGATCTTCCGGGAGGCGATCGGGCGAATCCGTGCCCCATCCCCCATCCTGGCGGGGCCGATGCTCGCTGTGGCCGGGGTGGGGCTCGTCGTCAACATCGGTGTGGCGTGGGTGCTCCATCGCCATGACCGCCACGACCTGAACGTCCACAGCGCGTTCCTCCACGTGGTGGGCGACGCCCTGGGTTCGGTGGGCGTGATCGTGGCGGGGGCCGTGATCCTCGTCACTGGATGGACGATCGCCGATCCCGTGGTGAGCCTCTTGATCGCGGTGCTGATCCTCGTCGGGGCGGTGCGGGTGGTGCGCCGAGCCGGGCACATCCTCGTCGAGGGGACACCGGAAGGGATGCGAGCGAGCTCTGTCTTGAAGGCGATGTCCGGAGTTCCGGGGGTAGCGGAGGTCCATGACCTCCACGTGTGGACGGTGAGCCCGGGGTACGTCGCCCTGTCCGCCCACGTCGTGATCGCCGATCAGGCACTGAGCAGAGCGGAAGCCGTGATGGCGGACCTGAAAAGGGTCCTCGCCGATGAGTTCGGGATCGGCCACACCACGATCCAGTTCGAATGCGCAAACTGCCAGGGCACGACCGCTTGCCTCGGCCCTCGTGGCACCAGGACGGGCCCGTAGGGGGTTGAACCGGGGTCGAGGAGGGTCCTCCCCGGCCCCGGTTCGTTGTACCGTGCCGCCCTGGGGAGGTGGTTATCCCACCTCGATCCTCTTCTCCGCCTCCCACAGGCCGTGGATGTTGCAGTACGCCAGCGCGTGGAGCGTCCCGGGCTTCGTCGTCTTGAAGGAGAACGTCACCTCGTGATGGGTGTACACAGGGCCCTGGTTCGGCCCGGCCACTGCCTCCCCGTGGGCGCCCAACTCGAACTTCCCGAGCTCGTAGATGAACTTGTCCCCATCGGGGGCGAAATAGGCCCCGATCCAGCGGATGTGATGCTCGGTTGTGTTGGGATGGGCGGTCGCCTTGCCGAGGGACACCTTCACCTGGGTCCACGTGTCCGGCTGCACCCGGTCCGGGCACTCGAGCGCTGGAACATGCTTTTCCTTCTGCCAATCAGCTGTTTGGATCTTCGCTGAAATTCCCATCGGTTCCTCCTCTACCTTTCAGCTCCCCGTTGGCTGAGCTCGATCATCTTCAATCACGCGGTCTCCTTGAGCTTGCGGTGACAGAACCACCAGTCGTAGCACTCGCAGGCTCCGGCCTGGGCCTCCGCCAGCCGCTTCCTGGCCCCGTCCTCGGTATCGGGAGGGGGGAGGATCCCGTGGTCACCGATGAGCCCGTTCTTCGGCCAATCGGCGGGGAGGGCCACCTTCTCCTTCACCGCGGTCTGGAACGCCCGGAGGAGCCGGACGATCTCGTCCATGTTCCGCCCGATGTTCGCTGGGTAGTACACGATCGCGCGCACAATCCCCTGGGGGCAGATGAGGAATACCGCCCGCACCGCGGCTGACTCCGACGCCCCGGGGTGGATCATCCCGTAGAGCCCCGCGATCTTCCCCGTTGTGTCGGCGATGATCGGGAACGGGATCTTCACCCGGAGCTTCTCCTCAATCCATTCCGTCCACTTGATGTGGGCGTAGACGTGGTCCACCGAAAGCCCGATGAGCTCCGCCCCCAGCTTCTGGAACTCCGAGTACCGCTTGGCGAAGGCCACGAACTCCGTGGTGCACACGGGGGTGAAGTCCCCCGGGTGCGAGAACAGGATCACCCACTTCCCCTGGTAGTCCTTGGGGAAGTCGATCTTCCCCCGGGTCGTCTGGGCGACGAACGCCGGGGCAGGGTCACCGATCAATGGGATGCGCCGTTCTTCCATGTTTCCTCCTCAGAGCAGGTTCTCAAAAGCATCCTCGTGGTTGAGCTCCTCGGCCAGGATGTGGCCGACGAGCTGGTACGTGACGTGGTCCTTGCCGTGGGTGAGCGCGGCGAGCTTCTGATAGACGGAGGCGGCGCAGCGCTCGGCCTCGATGCTTGTCTGGATCAGCTTCTCCAGGTCCCGGGGGGCCGGCGGCTCACTGTAGCCGCAGTTCGCCTTCTCCAGCCACAGCTTGGGATGGGGAAGGGGCTTCCCCCCCAGCTGGACGATCCGCTGAGCGAGCTCCTCGGCGTGCTCGAGTTCCTCGTCGGCGATCCGCTCGAGCTCCTCCACCACAGGCTGGGATCCCCGGCCGGACGCGATCTGCGCCGCTACCCAGTACTGATAGAAGGCGAGCCACTCGTCGGCGTAGGCCCGGTTGAGCTGCTCCACTAACTCCTCCACTTTCATCCCGACGATCTCCTGCGCCTTCGTTCCCATCGTTCCTCCTTCTCAGTTCAAAACGCGCGGAACTTCTCCCGCGGGGCCTGGCAGACCGGGCACCGCGCGGGGGCCTCGCCCTCCACGGTGTACCCGCAGATCGGGCAGATGTACACGGTCTTGAGTGGGATGTCCTTTCCGGCCTGGGCGGCCTCGTGGGCCCCCTTGTACATCTGGGCATGGATCTTTTCCGCCTCCAGGGCGTAGTGGGTGCTCCGTTCGGCGCCCTTCTCCCCCTGGAGCTCAGCCACGGCGTGGTAGGCGGGGTACATCTCCTCCACCTCGAACGTCTCGCCCGCGATGGCCACCTGGAGGTTGTCGGGGGAGCCCCGGATCATCCCGAGCTCGCGGTAATGATTGGTGGCGTGGACCTGCTCGGCATAGGCGATCGCCCGGAACAGGCGGGCGACGTTGGGTTTCCCTTCCCGTTCGGCCACGTCGGCGAAGATGAGGTAGCGCAGGTGGGCCTGGGATTCGCCGGCGAACGCGTCCTTCAGGTTCTCTTCCGTCATCTTGTGCATGATGCACCTCCTTTACAATGATGCGGTTTCCTCACACTTGGGACACAAGCCCATGAAGGTGAGTTCGTGCCGATGGACGTGGAACCCCGGGGGGAGGGGCAGATGATCCAGCGCGTTCTGGTAAGGGGTTTCAACGTCGTAGACTCGGCCGCAGGCCAGGCACAGCAAGTGGTAATGGGGGTGAGTGTTGGGGTCGAACCTGTCCGGGCCTGCTCCGTGGAGCTCGCGCACCTTTCCCTCCTGGGCCAGAGCGCGCAGGTTCCTGTACACGGTGGCCAGGCTGATCGCGTGGCCCTGCTCGTTGAGTTCCCGATACAGCTCCTCCGCGGTGGGATGGTCGGTGTGGCCCTGGATGGCCTCGAGGACCACGCGCTGTTTCGGGGCCCGCTCTCGCCTGCTCATGATTATGATTTGCATTATAGCAGAGAGGATCGTCGTGTCAACCGGGGCGATCAGGGAGCTGGGGCGCGGGGGAGGGTGAAGTGGAAGCAGGCCCCGCCGGTCGGGCGGTTCTCGGCCCAGATCCTCCCCCCATGGGCCTCCACGATCGCCTTCGCCACCGACAGGCCCAAGCCCGTCCCCGTCCCGGCCGCGCGCTCCTCCCGCCCCCGGTAGAACCGTTCGAAGAGGTGCGCCGCGTCTTCGGGGCTGATCCCAGGCCCGGTGTCGCACACGCTCACCTCGATCTGGGATCCGTCCGCGCGGGCAGTGACGAGGATCTCCCCCCCAGCGGGGGTGTGGCGGAGGGCGTTCGCCATCAGGTTGAGGAGGACCTGTTGGATCCTCTGGCGATCGCCGTCCGCGGGGGGGAGGTCAGGGGGGAGGTTTAGGGCGAGCCGGATCCCCCCATCCTCGAGCTGAGGCTCGATCATCGCCGCGATGTCCGCGATGACCCGCTCCAGCGGGAACGGTTCCTGGTGGAGCGACAGGCGGCCCATGTCCGCCAGGGCGAGTTGCTGGAGGTCCTCGATGAGCCGCGCCGTGAGGTGGACCTTGTCCTTGAGGGCGGACAGGTTCTCCGGGGTCGGCTCGAGGATCCCGTCCTCGAACCCCTCCACCGCCGCGCGGAGGACGGTGATTGGGGTCCGCAGTTCATGGGCGACATCGGCGATCATCTGCCGCTTGGAGCGCTCCGCCTCCTCCAGGCTTTTCGCCATTGCGTTGAACGACTGGGCGAGCTTCCCCAGCTCGTCCTCCCCCGTCTCCTCCACCCGGGCGGTGAGGTCGCCCGCGGCGATGCGGTGGGCTGCGGCTGCCAGGTTGCGTAAGGGGCCGGTGAGGTGGCGAATGAGGAACAGGGCGAGGACGAGGGCGACGACCGCCACCACCCCCGTGGCGATCCACAGCGAGCGGTTCACCGTCCGGAGGAACGCCTCGTGGAGGGGAGGGGGCGGGCTCTCCTCAACGGGAACGATGGTCCACTGGCTCCCGTTGGGCAGCTCGATCGGGGTCCCCCGCGCCATTTCGGTGGGGGGGAGGACCTGTCCCACGAGGGAGGAGTCCTGGGCGAGGACGATCTGTCCTTCGGGATTCACGAGGAGGAAGCCTGGGGGGCGCGGGCTCCCCTCGAGGAACCGTCCGATCCCGGTGAGGTCGTCCCGATGCTCAGGGTACCGGGTGATGAGCGTCCGCACCCACTGATCGTAGGCCCGCCCCTCGCGCTGGGATAGGTCGGAAAACGCCCGGTTGACGGAGATCCGCACGAGGGTGAGGCCGAGCGTGGTCACGAGGAGGACCACCCCGAGGAGCACGATCACGAGCTTCGTCTGAAACGAGAGCTTCCTAAGTTGGCTCACGCGATCCCTTCACCGCGAGCTTGTACCCCACCCCGTACACGGTCACGATCCGGGTCGGGGCATCGGGCACGGGTTCGATCTTCTTCCGCAGGCGCTTGATGTGGGAGTCGATCGCGCGTTCGAACGAGGCAAACGAGGACCCCCGCACCGCCTCCAGCAGTTCCAGGCGCGTGAACGCGCGACCAGGGTGTTGGACGAGGAACGCGAGGAGATCGAACTCCAGCGCGGTCAGCTCCACCGGCCTCCCGTCCACCCACGCCTCCCGTCGCTCGAGGTCGAGCCGGATCCCGTCCGCCTCCGCCACCCGCGGCTCTGCAGGGCCGGACTCGGCGCGTCGGAACACGGCCCGCACCCGCGCTTCGAGCTCACGGGCGCTGAATGGCTTCACCACATAATCATCCGCCCCCAGTTCCAGCCCCAGCACGCGGTCTTCTTCTGTGGACCGGGCGGTGAGCATGATGATCGGGACCGAGGAGGAGCTCCGGATGCGGCGGGCCACCTCCAGCCCATCCATCTCGGGGAGCATGAGATCGAGGACGACGAGATCGGGGGGGTGGGCGGTGAACTCGGCGAGGGCCTCCCCCCCGCTCGCGGCGACGGTCACCGCGAACCCTGCCTGCTCGAGGTAGCCCCGGACGAGCTTCCGCACCCACGGGTCGTCGTCCACCACCAGAATCCTCTTCATCCTCGCTCCCGAGTCTAGCCTGGCCCCGCCTTCGGCACAGAATGGCCATTGGGAGGCGGGCTTCGGGTGAAGGCTCAACCATTCCGGTGCAGGGCGTGGGGCGAAGATGTGGCGACGGTGTGGAGCCGGCCCTCCTCAGGCCGTGGGTATACTCCGCCGAGCATGGAACCGACCCCCGTGATGCGGCAGTACCGCGAGCTCAAGGCGCGCCACCCCGACGCGATCCTTCTCTTCCAGCTCGGCGATTTCTACGAGGCGTTCTTCGAGGATGCGGAGACCGTGGCCCGCGACCTGGAGATCATCCTCACCAGCCGCGAGGGGGTCCCGATGGCGGGGGTTCCGGTGCGGAAGGCCGACCTCTACGTACAGCGCCTCCTCCGCAAGGGGCACAAGGTCGCCCTCGCCTCCCAGCTTGAGCGGCCGGGACAGGGGAAGAAGCTCCTCAAGCGGGGCGTGGTGCGGGTCCTCACCCCGGGGACGGTGATCGAGGAGGGGGCCCTCGACTCCGGGCTGGACGTCCTCCTCGCTGCGGTGTGGCCGCGGGGGGAACGGGTGGGGGTAGCGTGGGCCGAGGCGGCGTCGGGCGGGTTCTGGGCCGAGGAGCTCCCGCTTGCGGAGCTTTCTCATCTCGCGGCGCGGCTTCCGGTGGCGGAGTGGGTCGTCCCCGAGGGGTGGCGCCCCCCGGTCGAGCTGCCCGGGGTAGGTACGGAACGGCCGGAGGCTGAGTTCAGCCCTGCGGCCCTCCACGCCCGGTTCCCAGGGGCGCTGGGGGGTGCCCCGCTCGCCGCGGCGGCCGCGGGCGCGCTCGTGGCCTACCTCACAGCCACAGTGGGGGACCTCCCTCACCTGAGGCCGCCGGCGCAGGCGGGGGAGGAGACGCTCATTCTCGACGCGTTCACCCAGCGGTCGCTCGAGCTCCTGACCCCCCTCCGCGCCGAGGGCGCGGTCACGCTCCTGTCCGTCCTCGACCGGACGAAGACGGCGATGGGGCGGCGGCTCCTCCGGAGGTGGATCCTCGCTCCGCTCGCCCGGCAGGAGAGAATCGAGCGGCGGCTCGATGCGGTGGACTGCCTCCTCCAGTCGGGTTTGGACGACGCGCTCGCTCGCCCGCTCGGGTCGTGCTGCGACCTCCCCCGCCTCCTCGGGCGGGTAGGCACGGGGGGGCTCTCCCCCGGGGACCTCCTCTCTCTCGCCCGCACCCTGGACGCGGCGGCCGAGATCGGCGAACGGCTCACGGGCCTCCCGGCGGCCGCGCCGGCGGACCTCGCCGTCCTCGCCGAGGCGATCGGCCAGGCGCCGGCTGAGCTCGCCGCCAACCTGCGCCGCGCGATTGTGGACCCTCCGCCCCCGACCCTCGACGGAGGGGATGTCATCCGCGCGGGCTATGACCCCGCGCTCGATGCCCTGCGCCGCGAGGCCGGGGAGGTGCGGGAGGCGATCGCGGGCCTTGAGGGGGCGGAGCGGGCCCGTACGGGAATCCCGACCCTCAAGGTCGGCTACAACCGGGTGTTCGGGTACTACTTCGAGGTCACCCGCTCCCAGCTCGCGAAGGTCCCCTCCGACTGGCGGAGGCGGCAGTCCCTCACCGGTGGGGAGAGGTTCACCTCGGCCGAGCTCGCGTCCCTGGCCGACCGCCTCGCCGCGGCGGAGGATGGGATCGCGAAACTTGAGCGGGACACGTTCTCCGCCCTGTGTCGCCAGGTCGAGGGGGAGATCGGGGCCCTGGGGGCGGTGGGGGAGGCCCTCGCCGAGCTCGACGCGTTGCGATCCCTCTCTGAGGTCGCCCATCGCAAGGGGTACACCCGGCCTCGGTTCACGGATCGGGCCGTGGTTCGCATCCGCGAGGGTCGGCACCCGATGGTGGAGGAGGTGACCCAGTTCGTGCCCAACGATCTCGAGCTGGGGGAAGGGGTGAGGTTGGCCGTGGTTACGGGGCCGAACATGGCCGGCAAATCCGTGTTCCTCCGCCAGACGGCGCTCATCGCCCTCCTCGCCCAGATGGGATCGTTCGTGCCGGCGAAGGAGGCGGAGCTCCCCGTGTTCGATCGCATCTACACCCGGGTCGGAGCGTCCGACGCCCTGACGGGCGGGCTGTCCACGTTCATGGCGGAGATGGTGGAGGCGGGGGAGATCCTGAGGGGGGCCACCCCGCGCTCCCTGGTGATCCTCGATGAGCTGGGGCGGGGGACGAGCACCCACGATGGGATGGTCCTCGCCCGGGCCATCGCCCGCCACCTGGCAGTGAAGATCGGGTGCAAGACCCTGTTCGCGACCCACTACCGGGAACTGGCCCACCTCGCCGACGAGGCGCCCGGGGTCGTGAACCTCCACGCCGCCGCCCGGGAGTGGAAGGGGGAGGTCGTCTTCCTGTACCGGATCCTCCCCGGGGTCGGGGAGCGGAGCTACGGCGTCCACGTCGCCCGACTGGCCCAGCTTCCCGAGGAGGTCCTCCGCGAGGCCCAGCGGGCCCTGGACGAACTCGAGACGGGCGCGCCCGCCTTGCCCCCGCGGGGGATGGAGCTCCCCCTCTTCTCCGCCGACGATCATCCCGTCCTGAAGGAGCTGCGGCGCGTAGACCCGGACCGGCTGACCCCCTTCGAGGCCCTCGACCTCCTGTACCGGCTGAAGGAGCATCTCGCGCGCGGTCCGGGCGCGGAGTAGCCGTCCCCTAACCCGCACCGGTCCCGCCGATTTGCCCGCGGGGTGGCCGCACGGTACAACCAGTGAGCCCCATGACCGGGGCCTCCAACGATGGCCGCGCCGAGGGAAGTGCGTACCTTGATCCGACGGTTCCAGGAGAACCGCGCGTCCTACGTGTCCGGCCCCTACAACGAAACCCAGATCCGGCGCGAGTTCGTGGATCCACTCTTCACCGCCCTCGGGTGGGACGTGGCCAACGCCTCCGGCTACGCCGAGGCGTACAAGGACGTGGTGCACGAGGACGCGATCGTGATCGGCGGGATGACGAAGGCCCCCGACTACTCGTTCCGCGTGGGCGGGGCGCGCAAGTTCTTTGTCGAGACGAAGCGCCCCGCCGTGAAGATCCGGGACGACGCGGCGGCCGCGTTCCAGCTCCGGCGCTACGCGTGGTCGGCCAAGCTCCCCCTTTCTATCCTCACCAACTTCGCCGAGTTTTCTGTATATGACTGCCGGGTGAAACCCGAGCGGAGCGATCCGGCGAGCACGGCGCGGATTCTCTACCTCACCTGCGACGAATACGAGGCCCGGTGGGACGAGATCGCCGGCATCTTCGCCAAGGAGTCTGTCCTCAAGGGTTCGTTCGACCGCTACGCCGAGTCCACCAAGAAGAAGCGGGGCACCGCCGAGGTGGACGCCGCGTTCCTCAAGGAGATCGAGGCGTGGCGGGAGGAGCTGGCCCGCAACATCGCGCTCCGCAATCCCGGGCTCTCCCAGCGCGAGCTCAACTTCGCCGTCCAACGCACGATTGACCGGATCATCTTCCTCAGAATCTGCGAGGACCGGGGGATCGAGCCCTACGGCGGGCTCCAGGCCCTATTGAACGGCGAGAACGTCTACGCCCGACTGGGCGAGCTCTTTCGCCGCGCCGACGAGCGCTACAACTCGGGCCTGTTCTACTTTCGTCCCGAGAAGGGCCGGGCTGAGCCGCCCGATGAGCTGACCCTTGGCCTCGCGGTGGACGACAAGGTCGTGAAGGACATCCTCCGCCGCCTCTACTACCCCGATAGCCCGTACGAGTTCTCCGTCTTGCCTGCCGACATCCTCGGCCAGGTGTACGAGCAGTTCCTGGGGAAGGTCATCCGCCTCACCCCCGGGCACCGGGCGGTGGTGGAGGAGAAGCCCGAGGTGAGGAAGGCCGGTGGGGTCTACTACACCCCGACCTACATCGTGGACTACATCGTGAAGAACACGGTTGGGGAGCTCCTCAAAGGGAAAACCCCGCAGGAGGTGAGCGGGTTCACCCCGAACTGGCGGCCGTCGAAGAAGCTACATCCGCTGCGGGTCCTGGACCCGGCGTGCGGTTCGGGCTCTTTCTTACTTGGGGCATACCAGTATCTTCTTGACTGGTACCGTGATCGTTACGTCGAGGGCGGAGCCGAAAAATATGCCAAGGGTCGCAACCCGCGCCTCTACCGTATCGCTTCCCCCTCTCCCGCGGCTGGGAGAGGGGTTGGGGGTGAGGGCGAATGGCGCCTCACCACCGCCGAGCGGAAGCGGATCCTCCTCACCCACATCTACGGCGTGGACATTGACCCCCAGGCAGTGGAGGTGACCAAGCTCTCCCTCCTCCTCAAGGTCCTGGAGGACGAAACCCAGGAGACGCTTGATAGCTTCTACCGCCTGTTCCAGGAGCGGGCGCTTCCCGACCTTGGGGCGAACATCAAGTGCGGCAACTCCCTCATCGGTCCTGATTTTTACGAGACTGCTGAGGCCGCGGGCCTTGACCGCGAGGAGCTCCTGCGAATCAACCCGTTCGACTGGCATGCCGAATTCCCCGAAGTCTTCCCCGCTTCCGCCTCTCCCTCAGGGAGAGGGGAGGGTGAGGGTGGCGGCTTCGACGCCGTCATCGGCAATCCGCCGTATATCTCACATTCCGGCCGACAGGCCGCAGACACACCTCCCGACGAGTTGGATTACCTAAGTGTGCACTACAGCACTGGCGGTTGGTTCACCTCGCACGGAATGTTCATCGAGCGGGCTGTTAGGTTTCTGTCACAGCGGTTTGTCGGTTTTATCGTGCCAGACCAGGTCGGACACCTAGATGGCTACGCACATATTCGCAGGACTGTCACAGGGCTTGCCGGCCTCATTGATGTCCGGTACTGGGGAGAGCAGGTCTTCAGGGGTGTGGTCACTCCTGCTCTTACGATGATCGCTGACAAGCTTCACGATGGCCCAACTACCGTCACTCTGATCAACGGTACCCAGCATTCCCGCCGCATCACAGAAGGAGAAGCGTGGGTCCCTACTGAGACCACTGGTCTTCTCCAGAAGCTAAGCGCATGCACCAGCTCACTTGGGCACCTCGTAGCTGATCCAGGAGTGCACACTGGAAACTGCTCCAAGAAGCTGGTCTTCCCGATTGGCAGTGGGGAAGGGGAGTGTGTTCCTATACTTGAAGGCAAACAGGTTTCCCGGTATGCATGCGAACGACCACAAAAGGAGCTACGGCTCGACTACAAGCCTGTGACAGGTGAGTACTTCACGATTCGTCCAGAGGAAAAGTACTCAGCGGCAAAGTTTGTCATCCGCCAGACGGCGGCGTATCCCATCGTTGGATCAAGAGAGCACGCAGTGTACTTCCGCAACTCGCTGTTGGCGCTGTATGATCCAGATGATGCGAGGGACGTCAGGTATATCGTGGGACTTCTGAACTCCCGGTTGCTGCGGTATGTCTACCAGAAGACCGTCCCCGAGGCTCAGCAGAAGGCATTTCCTCAGGTGAAGGTCGGTTCTCTCCGACGACTCCCCATCCGCACCATCAACTTCTCTGATCCCGTCGACAAGGCCCGACACGACAAGATGGTGGAGCTGGTGCAGCGAATGCTCGACCTGCACAAGCAACTCGCCGCTTCCAAGACTGAGCATGAGAAGACCGCCCTCCAACGCCAAATTGTCGCTACCGACCACCAAATCGATCAGCTCGTCTACGACCTCTACGGCCTCACCGCCGACGAGATCAAGATCGTGGAGGAGGCGACGGCACGAGCATGACCCAAGCTCGGGAGCTGCTTCAGAGGCTATCCAGAACCCAGTTGGTCTCCGTTTCGATGAGCTCGTTCAGCTAGCTGAGGCATTCGGCTTCCAATGTAGCCGGCAGCGGGGTAGTCATCACATCTTCTGCCATGCCCAGGTTCGAGAACTCTTGAACCTCCAGGATGTGAAGGGTATGGCCAAGCCTTACCAAGTTCGGCAGTTCCTCAAGCTTGTGGAGCAGTATGATCTGAAGTTAGGAGGTGAACCATGAAGGACTACCACATCAACATCTTCTGGAGCGAGGAGGACGGCGGGTACATCGCCGATATCCCCGATCTTGAAGCTTGTTCGGCCTTCGGGGCTACAGCCGAGGAGGCCCTACGGGAGGTGGAGATCGCCAAAGCCGCCTGGATCGAAGCAGCCCGCGCCGCAGGGCGCCCCATCCCCCAGCCTCGCTACCGCCCCGCCATCTACCAAGCTACCGGGTGATCTCCATCCACCCGGGCCGCGCCGCCGACGAGATCAGGATCGTGGAGGAGGCGACGGCACGAGCATGACCCAAGCTTGAAAACTGCTTCAGGTTCGGGTGAGCGTCCGGGAGCCCGCCTGCGGTAGCGATGCTCAACCCCACGCTGACGGATGCGACCTCCGAAACGGCCATCGTGCGTTGGGGGCATCCGTTGGGCAGGGGACAACAGGATCGTGCAGGGTGCTACTAGGCCAGCGTGAGCACAAGGTACATCAGGCCTGCCCATCCCACGGTCATCACCACGGCAAGGGCTTGCGACAGGGCAAGCTTGCCCCGCGTCCGCAGGGCCAAGAAGGCCGGGCCGAGCCCCATGAGGAGGCAAGCCCCCACGCCCGCTGCGATGTGAGACTGGTCAAGGGCCCAGAAGATCGGCTTCGGATACATGAGATCAGCGATCCCCAGGATCAGAACGTTGAACGCGCAGCTTCCGTACACGTTGCCGAGGGCCATCGTCTCTGAACCCAAGCGCAGCGCACCCCAAGTCACGCTCAGCTCAGGCATCGTTGTCACGAGCGCTACGGCGAGGACACCCATGAAACTTCCGGAGATCCCAAGGATGGTAGCCAACTGGTCAGCGCTCACGGCGAGGGCAGGGGCAGCGATAAGAACCCCCGCCGCTGCCAGCCCGAACCTGGCCCATGCCCCGCGCGCCGTCGGAGGCGCCTCTTTTGGGTCCTGGTCAGCACTGGTGGGGGCTGGCGCAGGTTGATGGCTGCGGGTGCGGTACACCACGGCCATGCCGATCAGGTAGCCGCCGAGGATGAACGCCGTGCCCAGGCTGACCGGGCCCAGGTTGCCGCGCTCTCCAAAAGCGACCAGCACCGGCACCGCTCCCGTGAGGATCAACGCGGTGACGACGAGCCAAATCTGGTCGCGCTCCATGGGGGAAATCAGCACTCGCGGGAACAGGCTCACGAGCGCAACGAGCACAACGATGTTCAGCATGTTCGCCCCGAGGATGTTTCCGCCGGCGAGGTCGGGGGCATCGAGGCGGACCGCCGCCAGGTTGGTCACGAGTTCGGGGAGCGACGTGGCGAGGGCAAGGAGGATCGTCCCCACCCACAGCCGCCCGATCCCCGTCGCCTCGGCGAGGAGATCGCCTGCTTTCGACAAGCTCAGCCCGCTCCGCACCACCACCACGGCGCTGGCGAAAAACAAAGCCGCCCATCCTAGCGTTTGCATCACCTGGATCCTCCCTCCCGGAACACGCGATCGCCCAGCCAGCTCGCTCGCCGCCGAGCAGGGGACACAAGGCCAGGCGGCGAAGACGATGCCCCTCAGAGCCCACCTCGCCCCACGGTCGAGATCCGCGCCTCGGCGGGGTCGCGAGGCTCGACCTCGCCCAGCGTGAGCCCGACCTTCAGCGCCTCACTTTCCAGTAGGGGACCAACCGCAGCCGGAGCCGGAAGTAGAGGAAGAGGAGGAGGCCGATGATCGCTCCGCACGCCGCGCCGAACGCGGCGTCGTGGAAGAAGGCCCCCGTCCCCGCCCCCACCCCAGCCCCGAGGAGGAGGTCCCGACCCAGGTCCACCCACCACGGCCTGGGCCGGTCCCTTCCCCCAGCTAGCCTTGGCTCTCGGCGCCGGAGAGGCACTTCTCCTTCCTCAGAAGCTCGTTCCAGTGCTGGTCCACAGATGCCTGGAACTCGGCGATGAGCTCCTTGCCGCTGGGATTGCGGAACAGGTGGCGGAACCGGCCCTGGGTCTTCAGCCACTCCTCCACCGGCACGTTCTCCTTCGGCTTGTAGTTGATCTTGTACACGCCCTCGATCACTTCGTAGAGCGGCCAGTACCGGGTTTCCACGGCGAGCTTCGCCTGGGTGATGGCGCTATCGCGCGGGGTGCGCCAGCCCAACGGGCACGTGGTGAGCACATTGAGGAACTTCGGTCCCTCGTACTTCATCGCCCGCTCGACCTTGTTCGCAAGATCCACGAGGTTCGATACCGCCGCCTGGCCCGCATACGGGACGTGATGGGCGACCACGATCTCGGTGAGGTCCTTGCGGTCTTGGGGCTTGCCGGGGATCTCTTCCCCGACCGGGGAAGTCGTGGCCGAGGCGCAGCGCGGCGTGGCGCTGGAGCGCTGGACGCCGGTGTTCATGTACGCCTCGTTGTTCAGGCACACGTAGAGGAAGTCGTGGCCGCGCTCCAGCGCTCCGGACAGGGCCTGGAGCCCGATGTCGTACGTCCCCCCGTCGCCGCCGAACACGACGAACCTGATCCGCCGCTTGACGGCGCCGGTCTTGGTGAGGGCCTTGTACGCCGCCTCCACCCCCGAGATGACCGCCGCCGCGTTCTCGAACGCGACGTGGACCCACGGCACGTTCCACGCCGTCCCCGGGAAGCGGCTCGTCGCGACCTCGAGGCAGCCGGTGGGGCTCGCCGCCACCACGGGCTCCTCGATCGCGTTGAGGACCGCGCGTACGACGAGGGGCTCCGCGCACCCTGCGCACAGGGTGTGGCCGCTCGTGAACCGGACTCCCGCTTCCTCGCGCTGGGCAAGGGTCTTGATGCTTGGCATGGTCCCTCCTACTCCCTCAGGCCGAGGTAGCGCAGCCCCGTCGTGGGGCGGGCCGTCTTCACCTCGGCGAACGCTTGCAGGATCTGCTCCACGGTCACGTCCCGCCCGCCCAGCCCGTAGATGTAGTTGGAGAGGACGGGCCGCCGCTCGCTCGGGACGAGGGCCGCCGCCACATCGTTGTACAGGGCCCCCATCGCCCCGAACGAGAACGCGCGGTCGAGAACGGCCACCTGCTTCACGTGCCCGAGCGCCCGGGCGACCTCGGCATAGGGGAACGGCCGATACAGCCACACCTTGAGGACGCCGACCTTCTCCCCCTTCTCCCGCAGCTGATCCACGGCCACCTTCGCCGTGCCCGCCGTCGAGCCCAACACCACCACCGCCCGCTCCGCGTCGTCCAGCCGGTACGGCTCGATGAACCCCGCGTAGCGCCGACCGGTGAGGGAGGCGTAGGCCCGCTGCACTTCCAGGAACACGCCTGCCACCTCCTCAATCGCCGCAGCTTGGGCCCGCTTCAGCTCGAAGTAGTAGTCGGGCATGGCGAACGTCCCCCACGACACGGGGTGGTCCACATCGAGGAGGGGGAACAGGGCCTTGAACGGGCCGACGAACTTCTTCGCCCTTTCGTCCTCCAGCGGCTCGACCACCTGTGAGGTGTGGGTGAGGGTGAACCCGTCGAGGTTCACGATCCCCGGGATCCGCACCTTCTCGTGTTCGGCGATCCGCTGGGCGATGAGGGTGTAGTCGTACGCCTCCTGAGCGCTTTCACAGAAGATCTGGAATGCGCCCGCGTCCCGCGCGAGGTAGGCATCGGCGTGGTCGCAGTGGATGTTGATCGGCGCCGAGAGCGATCGGTTGGCCAGCGCCATCACGATCGGGAGCCTCATCCCGGCCGCGATGTACAGGACCTCCACCATCAGCGCGAGCCCCTGGGACGAGGTCGCGGTCATCACCCGCGCCCCGGCCGCCGCCGCCCCCACGCACGCCGACATCGCAGAGTGCTCGCTCTCCACCGGCACAAGCTCGGAGTGGACGATCCCGTCGTGCACGTACTGGGCGTAGTACTCGGCGATCTCCGATTGGGGGGTGATCGGGTACACCGCCACCACATCCGGCTCGATCTGGCGCATTGCCTCGGCCACCGCCTTGTGGCCCGTCATCACTTTGCGCATGTTCCCTCCCGTTCTGGAACCATCTCCAGGGCATCCTTGGGGCAGATCGCCGCGCACAGCCCGCACCCCTTGCAGTGGTCGTAGTCAATCCCCGTCATCTTCCCCGCGGTAAGGACGATCGAATCGTCCGGGCAATGGAGCCAACACTGGAAGCACTGGATGCACTTCTCCTCGTTCCAAATCGGGCGCTCGGCCCGCCAGCTCCCCGTCTTGTTGAGCTCCCGCGCCGCCCCTCCGGGGACGACCCCGCCCAACGGGAGGTCCTTCCAGCCCTTGAGTTCATCGGCCATGGCTTGCCCCCTTTGCTGCCTCGTACGCCATCCGCAGCGCGGCGATGTTCTTTTCCAGCATGTCGCGGGACATGCGTTCCCCCATCGTTGCCCGGACTTCCTCCTCCACGAGCTTCCAGGGGGTGCCGAGCACGGCGGCCACCGCCCCGAGCATGGGGATGTTGGCGAACCCTGTTCCCGCCTCGCGGGCGATCCGGTCCGCGTCGAGGACAACGATTCGGCCCGTGTAGCCGGTGCGGCGGCGGATCTCCTCAGCCGAACAGGAGGTGTTGACGATGAGCGTGCCATCGGGATGCAGCCCGTCGGCAGGTCTCTCCGCGGTGAGGAGCGATTCATCCACCACCACGGCGATGTCCGGCGCGTACACCGCAGAGTGGACGAGGATTGCGTCATCGGCGAGCCGGTTATAGGCCCGGATCGGGGCCCCCGACCGCTCGGGGCCGAACTCGGGGAAGGACTGCACGAACTTGCCCTCGCGCAGGTTGATCTGGGCGAGGATCTGGGACGCGGTCTTCGCTCCCTGCCCCCCTCGCCCGTGCCAGCGAATTTCCTTCATCGAGACCCTCCTTTGCAGGTTGGATCATTATAGCCCACGCGGCGCGGTTTCTCCCCCAGGACCGCGTCCTCGGTGGTCAGGCCGAGCGCGGAGAACCCCCTATCGACGAGGGGCCCGGCCTCGTCGGCCGGGCCCCCATCATCCACGGAGCGCGGGAGTCTTATATCCCCTCGAGCGCCCCGATCGTCGTCTGCCAGAACACGATCCGCACGAACTCCGTGTAGGAGAGGGCGGACCCGATTCGGAAGTTGAGCGAGGGGACCAACGCCCCGCTGTACCCCTCTGGGCTTCCCACGACGAGCGGGTTCAGGGGTGGGTTGATCCCCAACTGCCGCAGCCGCACGAACCCCGGCGAGCGGTCGAGATCCCCATCTCCGTCCATGTCCAGCTGCAGGTCCAGGTAGATCGAGGTTGCGTTGCGGACCTGGAACGAGTAGGTGATCCGGCCCGAGGTCACCGTGCCGTCGAACACGATCCGCCACCCCTCGCTCACCGGTTCGGGGACGAGTCCCAGCGGGACCGGGCCGGTGTCCGTGGACACGTTGATGAATTCGCCATCCGTGCGGAGCTCGATGCGGTAGCCCCGCGGCGTGCTCCAGGTCGAGGCCCCGTTCACCGTGATCCGCCACGTGTCGGTGCCCCACACGTAGATCCCAGGGACGGCCATCGCCGGCATCCCCGGAGGCCCCGCCACCGCGATCATCACGGGCTGGGTCATCTGCCCCGTGGCTCCTTCGTTATCGGTGACGTAGAGGGTCGCGTTGTACGCCCCGGCCACCGCGTAGGTCCACGAAACGATCGGCCCAGCGCGATCCACCGCCCCATCGCCGTTCAGATCCCAAGCGTAGGCGACGATGGTCCCGTCGGGGTCATAAGAGGTGGTGCCGTTGAACGTGACCGTCGTCCCGACGGTTGGGGAGACAGGGCTGTACGTGAACTGCGCCACCGGTGGCCGGTTCATGACGAGCGGCGTGACGACGACCGTCTGCGTGGTCTGGCCGGTGGCCCCTTGGTTGTCGGTCACGACGAGGCGCACCGTGTACGTACCCGGCGTCGCGTACTGCCAGAACGTCACTGTGCCGGTGCGATCGAAGATCCCGTCGTTCTGGAAGTCCCACTGGTAGGCCGCGATCTCTCCATCCGGATCGAACGAGGCACCGCCATCGAACTGGATCCAGTCGCCGGGCCGCGGGGCGGTGGGCGTGTAGGCGAACCGCGCGACCGGTGGCTGGTTCATCGCCGCCACCGTCACGGGCTGGGTCCTCTGCCCAGTTGCTCCCAGGCCGTCCGTCACCACGAGGCGCACCTGATACGTGCCCGCCACGGGGAACGTCCACGTCGCGGTCACACCCGTCCGATCGAACACGCCATCGCCGTTGAAGTCCCACTGGTAGGTCACGATGGTCCCGTCGGGATCGTAGGACGAAGCGGCGCTGAACGAGACAGGCGCCCCTGGGGTGGGAACCGGCGGCGTGAACGTGAACTGTGCCACCGGAGGCTGGTTTGCCGGGCCGGTCGGCGCGAGGACCACATCCAGGGTCCGGGTTCCCCCCGCTACAAGGTACACCCGTGCCGTGTAGTCCCCGTATCCTGTCTTGCGGATGAGGATATCGTGGAACCCCGGCACGAGGTTCAGGGTCCGGGGAGTATAGCCGCGGAAGATGCCGTCCACGTAGAGTTTGGCCGTTGCCGGCGAGGTGCGCACGATGAGCGTGCCATAGCCGGGCGCAGGCCCGGACACGATCTCGAAGTTTGTGAAGTCGAACGCCCGCTGGGTTGGCTCGGGGACGAGCCCGAGGACCTGCACCTGCACATTCTCGGGGTCCGCCCCGAGGAGGGGGAACGGCTCGCCCGGGGAGAACCCGGCGAGGCTGCTGATCGGCTGGGTCGAAGCGATGATCCACAGCCACTCCGTGCCCAGGGGAGGGTTCACCGTGAACTGGTACCCCTTCCCCGGAGTGGGGATGGTGTGCGTCCCCGCGGGGAAGTAGTTCTGGGACTCGTACTGGTTGGGGAAGATCTGGTAGCTATTCCCATCCGGCTGTTGGTCCACGATGATGATGTAGGCGGCCTTATTGAGGGTGAACGTGATCTTCACCGTCTCCCCGACGGCGTAGACCGGCTTGTCGGTGGTGATCGTGACCATGAGGTCGCCCGCCGGCGGCTCGACCACGATCCCCAACGGTTCCACCTGGCCCACGGCGGCGACGCCGATGGCCAGGACGAGCGCTAGGGTCCACATCTGTTTCATGTTCCTCGACCTCCTTTAAAGGATAGGTCCATACGCCTGACGTGCGATCTGCTCCACGAGCTCCGGTGTGAGCGCGGTGAGCAACGGATCCACGAGGCTCGGCTCGAGCACCGACCCCCGCAACTTTTGGAAGCGAGAGCGCACGAACGCCTCCAACGGTTCCCGTGGCTGGCTGAGCACGAAATCCCCCACGGCCCATGCCATCTCCACAACGAGCCGGTCCTGGGGAAGGAGCGGGCCTCCCGGCCCCTGAGGCCCCACCCCGACGATGCCATACTGGATGAGCACCTGCTGGCTCGCCACGAGGAGGTTGGAGCGGATGCGGAGGTTCGTCATCACTGCCTCCCACGGCTGCCCCATCTTGAGCACCTTCAACACATCGTTCATCAGCGCGTCCACCATGAACCCCCGTTCGAGCGCGCGGTACACGACCGAGAGGGCCTCCTCGGCCTGAGGCGGGGGCAAGGTGGCAAGCTCGCGGAGGAAGGGGAGGCTCACCGCCGGAGTCGCCCGTCCCGTGGCGAGGCCCGCCCCCAGGAGCGGAGCCAACGAGGCCTTCAGTGCCGCGGAGATCGGCATCCCCTGGAGGAACTGGAGGACCTCCTCCGAGGTGGGAGCCGGCGCCAGGGGGACCTGAGCCACGGCCCCCACCGTGAGCAGGGCGACGGCCACGGCGAGCCCCCTCACAGCCCCTCCCCTCCGATGTAGCGCACCGACACGTACTCCCCGAACGTGCGCACGTACTCGGCCGCGCGCGGATCCTGCCCCACCCAGCGGCCGTCCACGACGAACGCGTACTCGTACCGCCCCGGCGGGAGGGCCACTGTCACCGTCCACACGCCGTCCCCATCGTGGTCGAACAGGTTGATCGGCTGCCAAGCCGAGAAGTCCCCGACCACGCTGACCTCCTTCGCCCCCGGCGCCGCGACGGTGAATAGGTTCGCCCCCGCGGGGGGGAGCGGGTTCCCGCCGAGGAAGGAGAACCTCCCGATCAACACCCCCACCGCGAGGATGGCCACCCCGCCGGCAAGGGCCCATCCCAGGCGGATCCGGGGCTGGGCGATGGCCGCGGAGGCCCGCCTTCGCCACGACGGGCGAGGGGCCGGTTGGGCCAGCTGGCGGATGACCCGCCCCTCCAACCCCTCCACGGCGGGGAGGCCTTCCTCCACTTCCCGGGCGATCGCCCTCCGGATCAGAGGGTCCAGTTCATCCAACGACATCCCGAATCACCCCCCGTGCCGCAAGTTCCGCCCGCACCAGGGCTCGCGCCCGGTGCAACCGTGTCTTGACCGTGCCCAGCCGCAGGCCGAGCACATCCCCGATCTCCTCGAGCGGTAAATCGTGCCAGTAGCGGAGGACGAGCGGGGCCCGGTACGACTCGGGAAGGCCCCATACCGCCTCGCGTATGCTCTGCGCCATCTCCTCTTGCCACACCGCCTGGGCGGGGTCCTCCGCCCACACCTCCTTCGGGAGCGGGTCCCGCCGGCGCTTGCGCAGCGCGTTCTTCGCCACGTTGGCCGTCACCGTGAACAACCACGTCGAGAACTTGCGGGATAGATCGTACCGGTCCAGTCGCTCGTAGGCACGGACGAACGCATCCTGGACCGCGTCCTCGGCGTCGGCGCGGTTCCGGAGGATCGCCACCGCGATCCCGAACGCGGCCTCCTTGTACCGGCTCACGATCTCCCCCCATGCCTCCAGGTCGCCGTTCAGGCTCCGCTGGATGAGCTCAAGTTCCCCGTCGGGCACCCCGCCTCCTTCCACGGCAATATACACCGTGCTGCGAAACGGGGTTTCGCCTGGACACGTGTCCGCCCACCGATGGACGGAACCGCGGTCAAGAGTTCCCTGTATTCTCATGAGAGAGGCGGGGCTCGGGCTACGCTCGCCCCAGCTGCAATGACGAAGGAGGTCGGTATGCGCAGGATTTGGAAGATAGGGCTCGTGGTGGTCTTTGGGCTAGGGCTTGCGGGGTGTGCGTGGCTGTTCGCCCCGCCTCAGGCCGTCCTCACGGCAAACGTCACCTCCGGGACGGCTCCGCTTGACGTGCAGTTCGATCTGTCAGGCTCCACTGGGGATATTGTGAGCTACACCCTCACGTTCGGGGATGGTTCAGACCCGGCCACGGGGTCCGACATCACTGTTGCGGTCGTTCACACCTACACCACGCCCGGCACCCGCACGGCGACGCTGACGGTGCAAGACGCCCGCGCCAGGACGAGCACGGCCTCGGTGGTCATCACCGTCAACGCGGCGCCCACGGCCACGGTGAGCCTGGGAGCGTTCCCCGCTTCGGGCCCAGCGCCCCTCAATGTCAAGTTCTGGGCTAACATCACCGCCGCGCCGGGACGGAGGATCAAGCACATCGCGCTTGACTATGAGACCGACGGGACGCCCGACTTCGAATCCGCTGTGGATTTCGCGACCTACGACTGGTGGATCCCGGATGACAGTTTACCTCACCCCTACACCAATCCTGGAACCTACACGGCGACCCTCGCCGTCACCGACGATGCCTCTCCTGCCCAGACCTTCACCGCCACAGCGACGATCACCGTGACCAGCCCCCCGCCTGAGATCACCGCTTTCAACGCCACCCACGACTCGGAGACTATCAGCTTTGACGAAGATGATCCCACCCTCACCATCGCGAGCGAGGATGAGGTGACCTTTTCCTTCACGGCAGTGGCAGGGGCCACGGAGCGGAAGATTGTGAAGTGGACCCTTGACACCCCCGGTTCTGACCCCCTCTCCAAGACGATGGTCATAGATCCCATCGCTTCCCTTCCCACGACCACCGAACTGCGGGTTTACACCAACACTACAACTCAAACGAAGTCTTATACCGCCATGCTAACAGTTTTCGACGACATCAATAAGTCCGATACCGCCACCATCACCATCGAGGTGGTGCCGGCGGCGCCTTAACCCTCGTCGCGGCCGACCTCCTTGGCTTTCCCGGGCCCACTCCGGTGGGTCCTTTTTTTAGCCCAAAGACCAAAATGAGCCCAGCGAGAAGGAGGACGGGAAGGTCGCCCACCCTGGCGTAGGGGGTGAGGCCCTGGTGGAGGGAGACGGTGAGGGGCAAGACGCCCCTCGTCCAGGGGGGAAGGCGCTGGAGCTCCCGGCCGTCTGGCCCCCAGGCGCCGCTCACCCCGGTCTGGCCGATCTGAACGAGCGCCCGGCCCGTCTCCGCCGCCCGGAGCGCCCCCAGCGCGTAGTGCTCCCACAGAAGCCGCGTCTCCCCGAACCAGGCGTCGTTGGTGGGGACGAGGAGCACCTCCGCCCCCGCCTGCGCGAGGGCGCGGCTGACCCCGGGGAATGTGGACTCGAAGCAGATCATGATCCCCAGGTTCCCCACTGGCCGCACCTCCTCCCCCGGGGTCTGGTCGAACGGGAGGAGCGGAGAGATGAGCGGGCCGAGCCCGATCTTCTCCCACAAGCCCCGCCCCGGCACATACTCCCCGAACGGGACGAGGCGCGTCTTGGCGTACGTGCCCATCACCTCCCCCCGGGGGGAGAGGACGAGGACCGTGTTGTAGATCTTCCCGTCGCGGAACTCCGCTGTCCCCACGAGGACGGACGCCCCCACCTCGACCGCCGCGTCCTGGAACAGGGCCAAGTGCTCCCGCTCGTCGCGGAGCCACGGCCGCACGTTCTCGGGGAGGGCGATCAGGTCCACGGGGGGCGGCACCTGGGAGAGGAGCTCCCGGTAGAGGGCGAGGTGGCCCGGGAGGAGGTTTGGGTCAAGCTGTTCGAGCTTGGGAATGTTCGGTTGGATGAGGGCCACGGTGAGGGTCCCTCCGTCCCGCGTCCCGGATGGGATGAGGCTCACGATGAACAGGACGAGGGGGCCGAGCGCTGCCCACGGGAGCCACCGTCGGTTGCGCACGCCACAGGCGAGGCACCCCGCCGTCCAGGCCACCCCGAGCGAGAGGAGCCACGGCCCGCCCCAGGCCGCCGCGGGGAGGAACGGCCCGCCCGCCATCGTCCCCGGCACGCTCCCCAACGTGACCCCCAACGGCCCGGCCGCGCGGAGGGCCTCGACGAGGACCCATCCCCCCGCCCATACGAGGGGGGAGCTCCACCGCCCGGCCACCGCCCCGAACAGGGCGAGGAACAGTCCCCCGTACACCGCGAGGGCGAGGCACATCGGGATCACCATCGCGCCCGCGAACGGCGAGAGGGAGGAGAGGGACGAGAACTCGAGCCCGAAGAACACGACCCCGCACAGGGCGCCGAGGCCCACCCCGCGCTTCGTCCCCGCCCCATCGAGGGCCCACAAGAAGGGGACGAGGGCGAGCCAGGCGAGCCATCCCAGCCCCGGGAAGAACGACGCCCACAGGAGAAGGCTCGCTCCCAGCGCCCCCGGCCAGCGCCTCCCCCTGATCACGATCCCATTATAATGGCCGCTCGGTGACCGTTGATGCATCCCATCCTTCTGAGGTTGGGGCCGATTGAAATCCGGTACTACGGCCTCATGTACGTGATCTCGTTCGTGCTCGGGTACTTCATCGTCCGCGCTGAGGCCCGCCGCCGCGGGGTGTTCTCGCAGCCCGATGACGTGCTCGACCTCTTCCTCGTCGTCATCCCCCTCGGGATCCTGTTCGCGCGCCTGTACTACGTGGCCTTCCAGTGGGACTGGTACCGCAGCGCGCCGTGGGAAGTGTTCATGATCTGGCACGGGGGCCTGGCGATCCACGGCGGGATCATCGGCGGCGTGGTGGGGCTCCTCATCGTCGCCCGCTGGAAGAAGGTCCCGTTCTGGCGCCTCGCCGACGCGGTGGTTCCCGCCCTCATCCTCGGGCAGGTGCTGGGCCGGATCGGGAACTTCCTGAACGGGGACGCGTTCGGGACCCCAACGGACCTCCCGTGGGGGATCGTGTTCCCCACTTCCTCCCCCGCCGGCGCGACCTACCCCGGTCTCCCCCTCCACCCCGCGATGCTGTACGAGGCCCTCGGGAACCTCCTCCTCTTCGCCCTCCTCTGGAAGCTGCGCACGCGGCCGGCTGAGGATGGGTTCCTGGCCGCCACGTACTTCATCGGCTACGGTGCGGTGCGCTTTGCGTGCGAGTTCTTCCGCGGGGATGCCCTCATGCTCGGCCCGTTCCGGGCGGCCCAGGTGGTGAGCGTCCTCCTCATCGTGGCGTTCGGGGCATGGCTTCTCGTGGACCGCCTGTGGCGGCCCGCGCGCGCCTGACCGACAATCCTCCCATGACCGGCCACGAACTCCGCCAGCTCTACCTCGACTACTTCCGCCGCGCGGGCCATGTCGTCCTCCCGTCGGCGAGCCTCGTCCCTGCGGACCCGACGCTCCTCTTCACCTCGGCGGGGATGGTCCAGTTCAAGGACATCTTCTGGGGGAGGGTCTCACCCACCCATCCCCGGGTCACGACCTGCCAGAAGTGCTTCCGCACCACCGACATCGAGCGGGTGGGGACGACCGCCTACCACCACACGTTCTTCGAGATGCTGGGGAACTTCAGCTTCGGCGATTACTTCAAGGAGGGGGCGATCGAGCTGGCGTGGCGGTTCCTCACCCGCGAGCTGGCGCTCCCTCCCGACCGCCTGTGGGTCTCCGTGTACGAGGAGGACGACGAGGCCCACGGCCTGTGGAAGAAGATCGCCGGCCTCCCCGAGGCGCGCATCGTCCGCCTGGGGAAAGAGCACAACTGGTGGGGGCCGGTGGGCGATCGGGGCCCGTGCGGCCCGGACACAGAGATCTTCTGGGACTGGGGCCTCCCACCCTGCGGACCCGACTGTGGGCCGGCCTGTGACTGCGGGAAGTTCTCCGAGATCTGGAACCTCGTGTTCATGGAGTACGACGCCCAGCCCGATGGGACGATGACGCCCTTGGCGCGGAAGAACATCGACACCGGGATGGGCCTGGAGCGGATGACGGCTGTGATCGAAGGGGTGCACTCGAACTTCGACACGGACCTGTTCCGGCCGATTATCGAGGCGATCACCGCCGCGACCCGGCCCAGCGATCCCCGGCTGCAGAACCTGATCGCCGACCACATCCGGGCGGTGGTGTTCCTGGTCGCCGACGGGGTGAGACCGGGGAACGAGGGCCAAGGGTACGTGCTGCGGCGGATCCTGCGGCGGATGGTGCGGGCAGCGGATGCGCTCGGGCTCAAGGAGCTTCGCACCCTCGTTGAGCCGGTGGTGAGCTCGTTCGGGCCCATCTACCCCGAGATCGAGGAGCGGCGTTCCCTCGTCGAACAGGTCATCTCCCACGAGGAGAGGACGTTCCGGAGGACCCTCCGCACGGGAGAGGCCCGCCTGCGGGAGGCGCTGGCCGGGCTGCCCCATGGCGGCAAGGTACCTGGCCGAGTTGTGTTCGAGCTGTACGACACCTACGGCTTCCCGCCCGAGCTGACGGAGGAGATCGCCCGGGAACAGGGGTTCACAGTTGACCACGCGGGCTACACCCAGGAGATGGAGGCCCAGCGGGCGCGCTCCCGGCGCGGTCACGGGGGGGCCGGCGTGGCCTCGGGAGAGAGTTTAGCCTCCGCCCCTGTGAGCTGGGAGACAGAATTCGTTGGGTACGGAACGCTCCAGGTGGAGGCCACGTGCCTCGCCGCGAAAGAAGGGGGGCAGCTTCTGTTCGAGCGGACCCCGTTCTACGCTGAAGGGGGCGGGCAGATCGCGGACACGGGGTGGATCGAGAACCTGACCCGCCCGGGACGGGCTGAGGTTCTGGATGTTCAGAAGTCCGCTCAGGGGATCCTCCACACCGTCCGGGTGACGGAAGGTGAGTTCCGTCCCGGTGACCCGTGCCGGCTCACCGTGGACGAGGCGCGACGGCGGAGGATCGAGCGGGCCCACACCGCGACCCACCTCCTCCACGCCGCGCTGCGCCGGGTGCTGGGGGAGCACGTGATCCAGGCCGGGTCGTCGGTCGGTCCGGAGGAGTTCCGGTTCGACTTCACCCACTTCGCCGCCCTGTCGCCCGCTGAGCTCACCCAGGTCGAGGAGCTTGCGTTCGCCCCTGTGCTCGAGGACCTCGCGGTGAACGTGGAGGAGCTGCCGCTCGCTGAAGCGAAGAAGCGCGGCGCGATCGCGCACTTCGAGGAGGAGTACCGGGGGAAGGACCGCGTGCGCGTGGTGGAGGTGCCGGGGGTGTCCAAGGAGCTGTGCGGGGGAACCCATGTCCGCCGCACGGGGGAGATCGGGCCGATCGTCCTCCTCTCCGAGGAGGCGGTGGCGGCGGGGACGCGCCGGCTGCGTGCCCTCGTCGGCGAGGCCGCCCGTCGTTACCTTTCCCTCCTGCGCGAGGAGCGGCGCGAGATCGCGAACCTGGTCGGAGTGCCCGAGGCGGAGGTCCTCACCGGGATCCGCCGGTCGCTCAACGAGGCGCAATCCCTGCGTCGCCGCATTGCGGCCCTCGAGGAGGAGCTCGCCTCGCTCCGATCCCAACAGGTCCTCGCCTCAGCGCGCGAGGTGGGAGGGACGAACCTCGTGAGCACGATCGTGGAGGGGGGAGCGGAGGAGGCAAAGCGGGTCGCGGACGCGCTCGCCGCCCGGCTCGGCCGGTCCGTGGTCGTGGTCGGAGCCCGCGATGCGGGGCGGGCGATCGTCGTGGCGAAGGTCGTGGACGAGCCACGGGTGAGCGCAGGGGACCTCGTCCGCCTCGCGTCCGCGGAGCTCGGTGGGAAGGGGGGCGGACGGCCGACGTTCGCCCAGGGAGGTGGGCCCGCTTGGCAGGCCCTGCCGCAGGCGATCGAGGCCGCGATCGCCCACGCCGAGGCCAGGCTCAGAGGAGCCTGACCGGCATGCACACGTAGATGAACCCCTCGTCCCCGGCGGCGATCTCCCCCGCCGGTTCGATCAGCCCTGCCCGCTCCGGCGCCGACAGCCACAGCGCAACCTGATCCGACTCCATCCTCCGCAGGGCGTCAATCAGGTACTCCGCCCGGAACGCGATCTCCATGCTCTTTTGGGGGGTCTTGAGGAGCTGGACCGACTCCTGGCCCTGGCCCTTGTCCTTCGATGCCGCGGCCAGCTCGAGCTCGGGCCCGGCCACCTTGAGGTTCACCGCCCCCGATTCCTCGGCCGCGAACAGCTCCAACCGGCGCAGGGTATCGAGGAGTTCAGCTCGGGGGGCGAAGAGGCCGATCTCGCTATCCTTGGGTACGACGCGCTCGAAGTCGGGGAACTGCTCCTGGATCGTCCGGCAGGAGAAGAACACCGGCCCGGCTGCGAAGTGGAGCTGGCCCGCGTCGGTGTAGACGGCCACCTCTTCTTCGCTCACCCCACCGAGGACCCGCGACAGGTCGCCCAAGGCCGTCGCGTCCACGAGGAACGACCCCTCGTAGTCCTCCGCCAGGCCATCCACGGGGACCTTCTTGATCGCCAGCCGGTACCCGTTCGTGGCTGCGAGCTTGGCTGCCCCGTCGCGGAGCACGATGTTCACCCCGGTCAGGGCGAGGCGGGTCGTCTCGGAGGCCCGCAGGGCGGCGAACGTGGTCTGGGAAATGCCCTGCAGGAGCGCGGGGAGCGACATGTTTCCCACCGGCTTCCCCTCCGGCCGCGCCCCCGCGGGGAACTCGTCGGAGGGGAGGGTAAGGAGATTGAACCTCGCCCGGCCACACGTAAGGCGGGCCTGCCCATCCTCTTCCTGCAACTTGACCGTCTCCGCCTCGGGGAGGCGGCCTACGAGCTGGGACAGGACCTGCCCCGGCAGGACAACGCTCCCCGCGCCGTTCACCTGGGCCGGGATCCGGCACCGGATGGACCGCTCGAGGTCGGTGGCAGTCAGCTCGACCCCTGTTCCCTCCCCCTGACAGCGGATCCCCCCCAGAATGGGCATCGCTGTCCGCCCGCCCAGAGCATGGCTGACGGTCCTCACCCCGAACACCAGATCCTCACGCCGGCAGACGATCTCCATGGACCCTCCTTGACCGGGAGATCATATCCCAGGGAGAGGAAGGTGGGCCAGGATCTCCCCGAGCACGCGTTCCTGGGACAGGGTGGCATCGATCACGTAGGCTCGCGGCACGGAGCGGATCAGTTCGAGATATCCCACCCGGACCCGGGTGAAGAATTCGAGCCCCTCCCCCTCGAACCGATCCCGCTCCCGCGTGCGCTCGTAGGCGACCCCGGGCGGGAGATCGAGGAGGAAGACGTAGTCCGGCTCTAGACCGCCGGTGGCGAGCTGGTTCAGGTGACGGATGAGGTCGAGGTCGAGCCCGCGGCCCCACCCCTGGTAGGCGAGCGAGGACAGGGTGTAGCGGGAGCAGAGGACCCACTTCCCTCCTTCCAGCGCCGGGCGGATGACCTTCTCCACGTGCTCGTGTCGGGCCCCGATGATGAGGAGGAGTTCGGTGAGGGGGTTCATCGCGGAGTTGGGGGAGAGAACGAGGTCCCGCAGATGCTCGCCGAGGGGAGTCCCCCCCGGCTCACGGGTGGCAAGGATGGGGACCCCCTTTCCCGCGAGGGCCTCCGCGACCAGACGGAGCTGGGTGGACTTCCCCGACGCGTCGGGGCCTTCAAGCACGATGAAGAGAGGCTTCACTTCGCCTCCCCTCCTCTGAGGAGCGCCAACGCGAGTAGCCCTGCCCCGACTACGATTGCCACGTCGGCGACGTTGAACACAGGCAATCCCGGGACCTGGAGGAAGTCGAGCACGTACCCCCACCGCACCCGATCCACGAGGTTCCCCGCCGCCCCGCCCAGGAGGAGCGCGCTCCCCACGCGGCCCATCGGGCGCCACCGCCCGAGGAGGAGGAGCGCCGCCAGGGCCGCCACGACGACCGCGGACACGGCGATGAACGCCCCGCTATGCTCGGGGAAGAGGCCGAACGCGCCACCGGGGTTGTGGACTAGCGTCAGGCGAACCAGGCCGCCGAGGTACGATCGGGATCCCCCCCCGGGGAGGGCCCGCCCTGCCCAGGCCTTGACGCCCTGATCGAGGGCGAGGACCGCCGTCGCGAGAAGGAAGGATCGTCGGGAGCGCATGCCGCGCCAGTCTACCCAGGACCCCTGCCTCGGGCAAAAGGCACGGGGTCCCCTTCCCTTGCCCCAACCGCCGTCCTCTTTTACCCTTCCCCACCATGGGGAACCTCTATATCGCCCTCCTCCACTTCCCAATGCGGAGCCGGGAGGGGGGGATCGTGGCCACTGCCCTGACCTCGATCAACGTGCCCGATATCGCCCGCACGGCCCGCACCTACGGCGCCTCCCGCTACTACGTGGTCACCCCTCTCGCCAGCCAGCGGCGGATCGCGGAGCGGCTCCGCAGCTTTTGGATGGAAGAGGAGGAATCCTCCAACCGCCGCGAGGCGGTGTCCCTCGTTGCGGTGCGCGAGGAGATCGAGGAGTGCTTCACCGAGGTTACCGCGGCGGAGGGCCAGCCTCCGCTCCTGTGGGGGACGAGCGCGCGGAGCGGCCTCCCCTACCCTCGCCTGAGCTGGGACGAGGCGCGGGCCCTGCTCCGGGAGAGGCCGGTCCTCCTTGCGTTCGGGACGGGGAACGGGATGGCCGATGAGCTCCTCGCCGCGTGCGATGCCCTCCTCCCCCCGGTGCGCGGACGCGGGTACAATTACCTCTCGGTGCGGGCCGCAGTGGCCATCATCTTGGATCGGTTGAAAGGAGAGGAAGTATGACCGGTATGGACGATCTCATCCACGCCCTCGAGGCTGAACAGGTACGGGAGATTCCCGACTTCCGGCCCGGGGACATTGTGCGCTTTTACGAGAAGGTATCGGAGGGGGCGCGGGAGAGGCTGCAGCCCTTCGAAGGGGTTGTGCTCAAGATCTCTGGGTCGGGCACGCGGACGATGATGACGGTCCGCAAGGTCGCGGCCGGGGTGGGCGTGGAGCGCACTGTCCCCGTGCACTCGCCACGGCTGGAGCGGATCGAAGTGGTCAAGCGTAACGCGGTGCGCAAGAGCCGCCCCTACTGGCTGCGCCGGGTGAGCCGCATCCACAAGATCGAATGACCCCCTCGCCGCAGCGGAAGCCCAAGAAGGAGAAGAAACCACCCTGGATCGTGCGCCTCCTCCGGCGGCGTGGGGTGCGCCTTTCTCACCGCACGGAGTACTGGCTGGGGTGGGCGGAGACGATCGTTGAGGTGGGGGTCATCTTCCTCCTCACGATCAACTTCGTCACCGTCCGGATGACGGTCCCCACGGGGTCCATGAACCCCACGATCGCCCCCGGGGACTCGTTCTTCGTGGATATCCTCACCTACCACTTCCGCGACCCGGTGCCGGGCCGGGTGATCGTGTTCTGGCAACTGGAGGAGATGCAGGTCACGGCGGTTGAGCCGGGCAGCCCAGCGGCCCTGGCCGGGATCGAGCCCAAGGACTGGATCACCCATGTCCAGTACCCGACGATCGGGATCGGCGGGGAGCCCGTGCCCGCGGTGCGCACTGCCGACCGGCGGATCGAGGCCGCCCAGGGGGGGGAGCTCGCGTTCGTCGTCCTCCGGGAGGGCGTTGGGCACAAGCAGCTCTCGGTCTCCGTTCCTGACGGAGCCAAGGATCTCCGTGGGCTTGGGATCGAGTACCGCACGCGGCGCGAGCGGTACGTGAAGCGGCTCATCGCCGTGGGCGGCCAGACCGTGCAGATCGTGGGGGGCAAGATCATCGTGGACGGGTCCCCTCTCGCCCCTGTCGCCGAGCGAACCTACTGGACCCAAGGAGCGGGGATGCAGTACGGGATCGCCCCCACCCACGTCCCGCGGGGCCACTACTTCGTCCTGGGGGACAACACGATGAACTCCTACGACTCCCGCTACTGGGGGTTCGTGCCGGAGGAGGAGCTGATCGGGGCCCCGTTCTTCCGGGTGTGGCCGTTCTCGCGGTTTGGGCCGATGAACGGGTACTGGTGGTCGTCCCTCTAGGATCGGAACCGTTCCCCGCGCCACGGGTCCCCGACGTCGTGGTACCCCCGCGCTTCCCAGTGCCCGCGGCGGACGCTCGTCAGGAACTCCAGGGCCGAAAGGTACTTCGCGCTCTTCCAGGCGTAGAGGGAGGGAACGACGAGGCGCAGCGGGGCCCCGTGTTCCGGAGGCAAGGGGGCTCCGTTCAGCCGGTGGGCGAGGAGGCTGTGAGGATCCTGGAATTGAGGGTAGGGGACGTTCGTCGTGTACCCCTCCCGGCCGTAGGCCATCACCCACGTCACGCCCGGCTGGGGGCGGACGAGATCCACGATCGCCCCGGTGGGGATCCCCTCCCACACGAGGCCCGGCACGCTCCACCCCGTCACGCAGTGAAAATCAGCCTGAACGGTGGTCTGGGGGAGGCGGAGGAGCTCGTCCCAGGTCAGCTCGCCGGGATGCTCCACCGCGCCGAACAGGCGCAGGCGGAACCGGGGGAGGGCGAGGTCCGGAACCGGTCCGATGTCGTAGGGGATGGGCTTTTCCACCCACCGCTGGCCAACGGGAAGCCGTGCGGGCATCATCGCCGGTACGGTAGCCCTCCCGTGGCTTCGTGGCAAGCGGGGTACGACGGCCGAGCCTGACCGGGAAAAGAAAGGACATGGGGCCCACCATGCGGTACCGAGAGAACATCGTGTGGATTGATCTCGAGACCACCGGTCTCGATCCGGAGACGAGCGTGATCCTCGAGATCGCGGTCGTCATCACCGACAAGCATCTGAACCTGCTCGCCCAGGAATCACTCGTCGTGCACCACCCCAACGATGCGCTCGTGGGCCTCGACGACTGGGTCCAGGAGCAGCACCAGGCGTCGGGGTTGCTTGAGGAGGTGCGCCGGTCCACGACGACCCTCGCCCAGGCCGAGGCGGCTGCCCTCGCCCTCGTGGGCAAGTACTGCCCGCCCCGAGCGTGTCCGCTCGCCGGGAGCTCGGTGTGCTTCGACCGCCGGTTCCTCGCCCGCCACATGCCGCGCCTCAACGCCCACCTCCACTACCGCCAGGTGGACGTGAGCTCGATCAAGGAGATCGTCCGCCGCTGGTACCCCGACCGGGTCCCCGCCAACGGAGCGAACGCCAAGCACCGCGCCCTTCCCGATGTCCTGGAGTCGATCGAGGAGCTGCGCCGCTACCGGAGCACCGTATTTCAGCCCCTCCCCGACCAGGGCCCGCCCGCCTAGACCTCGACGAGCTCGAGGTCCCGCGCCGTGGCTACCGTCTGCCCCGGACGGAGGACGGCCACCCGCCGGACCGTTCCCCCGTAGGCGCGAGAGGTGAACAGGGTGAGGCACCGTTCGCCGTACAGGTACAAGGGGGCCGAGGGCTGGTGGGAGCGGACGAGGACACGGATCCCGAGGCGATCCGCGACGCCGCGGAAATAGTCCCGTCCGAACGCCGGGCGGCCGGACAGGCCCGGTTCGAGGGCAGGGCGGGGGCGATCCTCCCAGTCTCCCCACGCCAGCGCCCGCCATTCCGCCGAGCCGAGCTGGATGCGGGCGATGTCGGTGAGCTTCTCCACATTGGGCAGAGCCCCATGGAGGGCGAGGAGGCCGACGGGGTGGTGAGCGGCGAATGGGAGCCCGGCGAGGGCCTCCCCCCACGCCGCGGCCTCCGGGGGCAGGAGGCGCTCCCAGAAATCGGCCGGCGCGAACCGCTGGACTGCCCACCCCTCGTGGTTTCCCATGAGGAGGACCACGTGGTCCGGGTGGGCGAGCTTGGCCTGAAGGAGGAGACGGAGGTTGCCGAGCGAATCCGGCCCCCGATCCACGTAGTCCCCGAGGAACACGAGGACGTGCTCGCGGGGGGAGAACTTGTTCAGCACCCTCTCCGTCGCATCGCGGTCCCCGTGCGTATCGCCCACGAACACCGCGGTCCGGTCCGCCGGGAGAGAGATGAGCCGTCCCTCTCTTGCCAAGATCGCCGGTAACCGAGCGCGGGGATCTGCCCAAACCATGGTCGGAACGTACTCCGACCCCGCCCGGCTGGCAACAGGCGGTTCACTCTTAGGGCAATGGGGCTCCACCCTGGCCGAGGCAGTGCTCCTCAGAACCCCTCCAGGCCGTGGTGGCGGCTCGATTGCTCGAACCGGCCCAAGGCCCACCAACCAAGAACCAGATAGACGAGGCCCAGCGCGGCCAGGACCGCAAGTTGCACCGGCATGGCGAAGAGCGACACCGGCCGGAGGAAGCCAGGGAGGAAGGCGATTGGGAGGAACATCCCGCCGAGGAGCGGGGCGACGTTGCCCACGAGGTTGAGCAAGGACTCGGCGTCCTTGAACCGCAGGGTGAGGCCGAACAGGAAAACGCCAGACCATAGGAACCGATGAGCGAGAAGGCCAACACGAACAGAAGCTTTCCCACCATCGCTCCTCCCGGCCATCCAGCGAGGCCGATCACGAGCCCGATCGCGAGCGCTGATTGTACCGTGACTCCGAGGAGGCGAGCTCCGGACCAGGCGGCGATCATCCCGCCGCGGGAGAGCGCGGTGGCGAGGAGTGACTCCAAAATCCCTGACCGCATCGCCCCCCCAAGGAGAACGCGATCGACCACACCGCCTCCACGTAGTTCCAGTACACCGTCCCGAGCAGGATGTACACCGCATAGCGGGCGGTGCCTGTCGCTAGGGCAAACGCATCCAGTAGTCCGAGTTGCTCTCCTCAGTAGCCGAGGAGTAATGCGGGCAGGGCGAGGAAGAGCGGTGTGGTGAGCGAACCGTAGAACTCGGAGCGGTAGCGGGTCATGCTCCGCAAGCTATAGAGGAGGAGGGTAAACGCGGGCCGCATCTCAGAACTCCCCGGTGGTGCCGGCGGCCTTCATCCGCCGCTCCGCCCGCTCTAGGAGAACCCAACCCGCAACGGCGTACGCTACGCCGCTTGCCACGAGCCACGCAATCTGTGGCTTGACTGCGTCCCCCCGTAAGAGGCGACGAGCGGCCTCGATCCCGTAAGCAGGCCGTCATCGATCTTGGGCTGCGATCCCAGGGTGAGCACTGCTGTCCGCTCTGCCTTGGCCCGGGCCATGATCTCTGGCGCTGTGCCCTGAGCGATGAGGCGGCCTTCGTCGATGATGAGAAGGCGGGTGGGGAGACGCTCCGCCTCCAGCATGTTGTGGGTGGCGTTGAGCACAGTGATGCGCTCCTGGGGTAGCTCCCGGAGGATACGCCATACATCCTCCACCCCCTGGGGATCGAGCCCGGCGGTGGGCTCGTCGAGGATGAGCACCCGCGGCCGGTGCATCAAGGCCTTAGCGATGGCAAGGCGCTTGCGCATCCCAGTAGAGAACTTCTCCACAGTGACATCGGCAAACTTTTCAAGCCCCACAAGTTCAAGGAGTTCCAAAGCACGACGGCGAGCTTCCTTGCCGGGCATGTTGTGGAGCCCAGCGAAGAGGAGAAGGTTCTCCTGCGCCGTGAGCTTCCAGTAAAGGGTGCGTTCCCCGGCGAGGACCACGCCCAAAAGGCGCCGCACCGTGGCCGGCTCGCGCAGGGCGTCGATCCCGGCTACCTCGACCTCGCCCGTGGTGGGAAGGAGGAGGGTGGCGATGATCTTGAGGAGCGTCGTTTTCCCGGCGCCGTTTGGGCCAAGAAGCCCCACGAACTCGCCGCGGGAGATCTCGAGATCGATCCCATGCAGGGCGTTGATTTCCCGTCGTACCCCATACCGGAGAAGCCCCGCCCGCTCCCGCGCCACGTAGGTTTTCGCCACTCCCCGACAGATGATCATCGTATCCTCCGTGGTCTCCTCTGGAGCCCTGGGCCATCACCTCGTCCTGGCGGAGTTAAGGGCGCGGGCTAGGCGATCCACAGCTTCGAGGGGAAGGGCCTCGCCGCGCACCCGGCCGTCCAACCCGACCTCGGCCAGGATCCGGTCCGCCTCCGTAGCCGAGAGCTGCCCGAGGAGGGCGCGACGGAGGGTCTTCCGCCGGCCGGAGAAGATGAGGGAGAGCGCCCGCTCGAACGCCGCCTCCGGCGCCGTGACGTGCGGCACGGCGAGCTTCCGTAGCCGGATGAGGGCCGAGTCCACCTCCGGCGGGGGGAAGAACACGGTCCGCGGCACCTTGCGCACCACCTCGGCGTCGAAGTAGGCACGGAGGTGAACCCCGAGCCGGCTCGCCTCCGGTCCTGGGGGGGCGACGAGCTTCTCCCCGACCTCCCGCTGGACCATAAGCACCGCCCGCTCCACCGGCTCCCGCTCGCGGATGAGTTTCACGAGGACATCGCTTGTGATCCCGTAGGGGAGGTTCCCCACGAGGAGGATCCGTTCCCCAAGCGAGCTGAGCGGGAGCCCGCGGAAATCCCCATGGAGGACCCGCACGTTGGGGTAAGCGGCGGTCGTCTCCTCCAGGACCGGGATCAGCCGCCGGTCCACCTCGACCGCCACGAGCTCCCGCACCCGCGGGGCGAGCGCCACGGTGAGGGTCCCCGCGCCCGCGCCGATCTCAACCGCGATCTCGTCCCCCCTCGCTTCGGCCGACTCAACGATCCTCGCGAGGGTGTTCCCGTCGGCGAGGAAGTGCTGGCCGAGCTCGGGGCGCAGACGGACCCCGTGTCGGGACAGGACTTCCCGCAGGACCGTGGGCGATGTGAGTTTCCCTTCCATCCCGCGCATGATAGCGCTCGAGCCCTAGCGGGCGGGAAGGAGGTAGAGGAAGATTGCGAAGTAGTGGCACATCCCGCCCGCGAGCACCATGAGGTGCCAGATGGCGTGGTTGAACGGAAGGCGCTTCCACGCGTAGAAGATGATCCCCAAGGTGTAGATCACGCCGCCGGCGAGGAGGAGCGCGAGCGCCCCCAATGGAACATGGGTCACGACCTGGTGCGCCGCCACCACGATCAGCCATCCCATCGCGACGTAGGTGACGACCGATGCCCTGCGCAGGCGCCCCAAAAACAAGGACTTGAACACGACCCCCGCCGCGGCCATCGCCCACACGACCCCGAGGAGCGCCCACCCCCACGGGTTCCAGAGGCGGATCACGAGGAACGGGGTGTAGGTCCCGGCGATGAGGAGGTAGATCGAGGCGTGGTCGAGGATCCGGAACACAGCCTTCGCCTGCCGGTTCCGCACGCTGTGGTAGAGGGTCGAGGCGAGATGGGTCAAGACGAGGGTTGTCCCGTACACGACGAGGCTCGCGATCTGGCCCGCACTCGCTCCCCGCACCACGCCGAGCGCGGCGAGGGCGGCGAGGCCAGCCAGGCTGAGGCCCGTGGCCACGGCGTGGGTGACCGCGTTCGCGATCTCCTCGCCTTCCGTGTACTCGGGGAGCTCGCGGTTCACCCTACCTCCGGCGGCGCCGCGCCCGAGCGAACGGGTGGAGCGCCCGTCCGAGAGGAGATCGCTGGAGGGCGATCGCATCGAACCGGCACACCTCGTGGCAGCACATGCAGCGGATGCACGTCTGACGGTTGATGTGTGCCTTCCCCGCCGTTACGGTGGCCGCGCCGGTGGGGCAGATGCGGGCGCAGGCCCCGCATCCCACGCAGTTTTGGCGCACGATCTGCGGGCGGAGGGAGAGCTGGCGGGTGACGAACTGCGTCAGGAACCGCGGGGCCCAGCCGACGATCTCCCCCGCCGGGATCGGCGGAAGGGGGAAGTCGGCGACGCCGACCGTCGCGATCGGCTCACCCACGATCTCTACGTCCCTCGCTCCCAGCCCCCGTTCCTGGGCGTAGCGGGTGGTCCGGACGGCGAGCGGATCGAGCCCGATGATCCGCGATGCCACGGCGTCCACGGCCACCGCATCGCGGCTGGCGAGGATCACCCCGAGCTCGCGCAGCGTCCCATTGGCCGGTCCTGCTCCCGCCATCGCCACAATCCCATCCATGATCGTGAGCTGGGGCGGGGCGACCGCGAAGATGTCCACAAGGAGTTGGCTGAACTCGGCGGGGTCCTTGTGCTGCCCGTGGAACGCGGTGCGCAGCCCGCCGGGGATCACGCCATACATGTTCTTCACCGCGCCGGTGAACAGGGTCAGGGAATGGGTCTTCAGCTTTGGGAGATCGATGATGACGTCCGCTTCGCGGAGCGCGCGGGCGAGGTAGACCTCCTTGAGGACCACCCCCGCGCACTCCACGCGGGTGAACCCCTCCTCCCGGAGGTTGACGAGCCTCACCCCCAGCCGCTCCGCGAGGGCGCGGTACCCGGAGATCGCGAACCCATCCGGAGTCGAGGGGTGGAGGTCGTCGCCGACCGTGATGTGCGGCGTGTAGTCCCGCACGACCGCGAGGACCGCAGCGGTGAACGTGGGATGGGTGACGATCCCCCGCTCGGGAGGGGACGGCGGGGAGAGGTGGTTGATCTTCACGAACACCCGGCTGTCCAGCCGGAGGATGTCGTCCACCCCTCCAATCGCCGCCAGCGCGGCCTCCACGGCTGAGCGGATCTCCGCCTCATCGTAGGTTCGCACGGCCTTCACGGCGACCGGCGTGGGGATCATGGATGACGGGACCTCGGGGTCCAACGGCCTACCCCGCCGCCACCGGGGGCGCCTCTTCGGGGAACCCCATCTTAACGAGGTAGTCCTGGAACCGGGGGTCGGACCGGGCGCTATCGAACCAGGGATGGACCTTGAGAAGGCGTAGCCCCGGATCGCGTGCCTGGAAGGACTTCTCGAGCCAGGCCAGGCCCTCGTCCACGTGCCCGAGGGCGAAGTGAGCGGAGGCGACCGTGAACGCGTGGCCGAGTCCGGAATCCCTTCTCTCCAGCGCCCGCAGGTTCTCCTCGGCGGTCGTCGTCTCCCCCATCCCGGCGTAGGTCACGACCCGGGACGCTTGGATCTCGGTCTGCAGTCGGTCCGTCTTGGCGACCCTCGCTTCGGCCTTTCGGAATGCTTCCAGGGCCTGCTCGTGCCGCCCGAGCAGGGTGTACACGATGCCGAGGGTGACGCGGGGCTGAACCCATTCCGGATCGAGATCGAGGGTCCGCTGAAGTTGGACGATCGCCTCCTCGTACTGCCGGGCGAAGACGAGACACCGCCCGTAGGTGTGGTTCGCGATCGGCGAATTGGGCTCCATGACGAGGACCTTGTTCATGGTCTCCAGGGCCTCGTCGAAGCGGCCGAGGAACGTGAAATGGTCCGCGAACGCCCGGCGCACCGCGCTGCTGTTGGGATCGAGATCGAGGGCCTTGTTGAGCTCCGCCTCGGCCTCGGCCCACTTCCCCGCCGTCTGAAGGACGGAAGCGAGGGACAGGTGGCCCTCCACGAAGTCGGCGGCGAGGGCCTGCGCCCGGCGGTGTTGATCGAGGGCTTCGCTGAACTGCCCGGACTCCCAGAGGATGGCGGACAGGGCCATGTTGATGATTGGGGAGAGGGGGTCGAGGGCGAGGGCGCGCTTCATCTCGGCGAGGGCCTCCGACGTCCGGCCGAGGTCGCTCAGGAGGTTGGCGTACCAATGGCGGGCGGTGGCGTAGTTTGGGTTCTGCTCGATCGCCTTCTTGAACCGGGCGGCCGCCCGCTCCGTGTCGTGCTCGAACAGCCACTCGATGAGAGCCAGCGACGTGTTTGCCTCAGCGAGGTCCTCGTCCAGTTCGAGGGCCTTCTGCGCCGCCTCCTTGGCGAGGGGGAGCGCCTCGTGCACCGGCAGATGTCCTTGGCTGGCGAGCACGCTGTAGGAGTCCGCCAAGCCAGCGTAGGCGAGGGCGTAGTAGGGATCGGCCGCGATCACATCCTGGAAGATCTCGATCGCTCGCTTGAGGCCACTCGCGGAACGCTGGTTCCAGAAATGGCGGCCCTTCAGGTACAGCATGTAGATGTCCACATCCCGCGCTCCCGCTGGCTGGAGGCGTCGCTCCTCGCCAGCGACGAGCTTCACCTCAAGCATCTCCGCCACCTTGTGCGCGATCTCGGTCTGGACAGCAAGCACGTCCTCGAGCTTGCGGTCATAGGCCTCCGACCACAGGTGTTCCTCGGTCTGGGCATCGATGAGCTGGAGGTTGATCCGCAGCTGGTGGTCCACCTTGCGCACGCTGCCCTCCAGCACCGTGGCCACCCTCAGCTCTTGGGCGATCTCGGCGATGGACTTCTTGGTCCCCTTGTACTTCATGACCGAGGTCTGGGCGATCACGCGCAGTCCGCGGATTCGGGAGAGGGTGAAGATGAGCTCCTCCGTCATCCCGTCGGCGAAGAAGGCGTCGGCTGGGTCGGGGCTGGTGTTCGCGAGGGGGAGGACGGCGATCCGCGTGCGGTCCACCGGGCGCGGTTCCTCCGGCCGGACCTGGGACCACGGGAACGCCACCGCGTACACCTCCGTCGGCACGCGGACATTCTTCAGGGCTTGCCTTCCCATGCTGACGAGCGGGAAGTGCACCTTGTTCCACACATGATCGTACACCTGGGCAGAGATACAAACTCCCTCCGGCTCAGCAAGCGGGGCGATCCGTGACGCCACGTTCACGCCATCCCCGAACAGGTCACCCTGGCGGTGGACGACATCTCCGACATGGACCCCGATCCGGATCCGGATCCGGCGCTCGGGGGGCTGAGAGGTGTTCCGCGCATGGAGGGCTTCCTGGATTGCAATCGCGCACCGCGTCGCCTGGAGAGCGCTGGGGAACTCGACGAGGAACCCGTCGCCCATCGCCTTGACCACCCGTCCGCCGTGGGAGGAGAACAGGGGGCGCAGTAGGGCATCGTGTTCCTCGAGGAGCTTGAGCGAGAGGTCCTCGTTCGTCTGCCCAAGGAGGGTGTACCCGACGATGTCGGTGATCAGGATCGCGCTCAGACGGCGTTCCTCTTCAGGCATGGTCGCTCCCCCCTTCCGGATATTCGCATTATACCGAGCCCCATGGGCTCCCCGTGGCGGAGCGAGGGCGGCGGCGCTACGATCCGCCGGCCTTTCCCCGACGCGGGGGAGGGCCGAGGGGGCGATCGTGGCGAGCGATCCGCAGGTGCTTCTCGCCGTGCGCGATCTCAAGAAGAGCTACGGCACCGTCCACGCCGTGGACGGGGTCTCGTTCGCGGTCCGGGTGGGGACCGTGTTCACCCTGCTTGGGCCCAATGGAGCCGGCAAGACGACGACCCTGGAGATCCTCGAGGGGATCCGCGACGCGGACTCCGGCGAGATCGAGATGTTCGGGGCCCGGGTGCGGCGGGTGACGGCGGGGATGAAGGGACGGATGGGCGTGCTGCTCCAGGAGGGCGGGTTCGAGCCCTACCTCCGGGTGCGGGAGGTCCTCGCCCTGTTCGCGTCGTTCTTCGATCGGCCGCGGCCGGTAGCGGAGGTCCTGGCCGAGGTCGCGCTCGAGGACAAGGCCGGGAGCCTGGTGCGGCACCTGTCGGGAGGGCAGAAGCAGCGCCTCGCCCTCGGCGCTGCCCTCATCAACGATCCGGACCTTGTGTTCCTCGACGAGCCCACCACCGGGCTCGATCCCCAAGCCCGCCGCAACATCTGGGCGATCGCCGAGCGCCTGAAAGGGGAGGGGAAAACGATCGTCCTCACCACCCACTACATGGAGGAGGCGGAGGCCCTCTCCGATGAGGTGTGCATCATGGACCACGGCCGCGTGATCGCCCACGGCAGCCCGCGCGACCTCACGTCCAGCCTCGGGCAGGAGACGCTCATCGAGTTCGACGCGTTCGACCTCAGCCCGGAGGCGTTGGCGAGCCTTCCCGGGGAGGCACACGGGGACGGGACGACGGTGACCCTGACGACGCCCGATCTGGTGGCGGCGCTGGAGAGGCTCCTCTCCTGGTCCCGTGACCGAGGGATCCCCCTCCGGAACATGGTCGTGCGCCAGCCGAACCTGGAAGACGTGTTCCTCTCCCTCACCGGGAGGAGGCTCCGCGCGTGAGGGCCGTTCTCCAACTGGCGCGGTGTTCCCTCGGTACCGCGTTGCGGGAGAAGGAAACCTTGTTCTGGTTCGTCGTGTTCCCGCTCCTCCTCCTCTCGGTCCTGACGCTCGTGTTCGGGCACCTCGGGGAAGAGGGGACGATGAACTTCACCGTCGCGCTCGCGAACCTCGACCGGGAGGAGGGGGTCGCGGCGGTGGTGGAGGAGGTGTTCGTCTCCCTGTCCGCCCCGCCCCGAGCGGGAGAGGAGCCCCTCTTTACCCTGCGCCAGCCCGCTTCCGGGGAGGATGCGGAGCGGTTCCTCGCCCGGGAGAGGGAGGCGGTCCGGCTGGGGGACGTCGCGGCCCTGATCGTGATCCCGCCCGGGTTCAGCTCCGCGGCGCTGGCGGCCCTGGTCGGGTCCGGATCCCCTGCTTTGCTCGCGGTGTACGCAAGCAACGCGAACGCCGCCTCGACCATGGCCGCGGATGTCGTGGCGCAGGTTCTGGCGCGGCTGAACCGGGAGCTCCTCACCCAGGCCGGCCTCTACCAGCCGGCGGCCGCGACCCCCGTGCGCACGGAGTGGATCGGGGAGGCCAGTGCGCCCGTGGCTTACGTGGACTTCCTCCTCCCGGGGATCGTCCTCATGGCGTTCTTCATGGGCGGGCTGTTCAACGTGCCGGGGACGATCCTCTTCTCGCGGGACCTGAAGATCCTCCGCCGCTACTGGGTGACCCCCCTCCGCGTACCGCAGTACCTCGCTGGGTTCGCGCTTGGGTACCTGGCGATGTGCGGGCTCCAGTTCACCCTCCTTCTTTTCCTCGGCCGGGTGGGGTTCGGAGCCACGGTGGCGTTCACCCGGCCCTTGGCCGTCGGGTACCTCGTCCTGGCGGCGGTCACGTTCCTCGCGTTCGGGTTCTTCGTCGCTTCGCTCGCCAAGACGGCACAGTCGGGGATGGCCATCGCCAACATCATCAACATGCCGCTCCTGTTCCTAAGCGGCCTCTTCTTCCCGGTGGCGGACCTCCCGCTGTTCCTGCGCGTCCTCCTCTACCTCAACCCGTTGAGCTACCTCGCGGAAGGGCTCCGCTTCTCCCTCGGGACAGGGCAGGCCACCCTCCCTCTCCCTCTGACGTTCCTCGTGCCCCTCGGGTGGACGGGGCTGTCCGCGGCCGTCGCCGTGCGGCGTCTGCGGTGGGACGTGGCCCGATGACCGGGTTCCGGCAGCTCCTCCGGACGCAGGCCCTCGTCTTCCTGCGGGACAAGATCGCGTTGTTCTTCATCCTCCTGTTCCCCGTCGTGTTCATCCTCATCTTCGGGTTCGTGTGGGGAGGGAGCGAGGGCGGGGGGAAGGTGACCCTCGGCCTCCTCGTCGTCGGGGAACGCGATGCCCTGCTCGACGAGGTCCTCTCCTCCCAGGGCACGGTGACGGTGCGGCAGTACGAGGACCGCGCCGAGCTCGAGGCCGACCTCGCCCAGCAGGTGCTCGGCCTGGGGTTGGTGTGGGATGGGGAGGAGCTCCTCTTTCTCCAGGATCCAACCCGCGTTCAGGAGGGGTACGCCCTGGCCGAGGTGGCCCAGGGGATCGCGGCGGAGCTCGACCTACGCCGGCAGGGGTTGGCCCCGGTGATCCAGGTGGAGCGGGTGAGCGTTGGGCGAACGCCGGCCGGCTGGTTCACGCTGGTCGTGCCGGGGATCATGGCGTTCTCGGTCCTCATGTCGGGGCTCCTCGCCGTATCGGGGCGCATCACCCAGATGAAGGAGCGAAGGCTCCTCGATCGCCTCCTCGTGACCCCCATGTCCCCCACCGCCCTCCTCGGAGCGATCGGCCTGGTGCGGCTGGGGGTGGGGTTCGTCTCTACCACGATCACACTGGGCCTGGCCGTGGTCCTGTTCCGCGTTCAGTTCGAGGTGAACTGGGGCCTGTACACGGTGTTCGTCGTCGCGGCGACCAGCGGGGCGATGGGGTTGGGCACGCTGATCGCCCTCGTCGTGCGCCGTCCGACCAGCGCGAGCACGGTGGCGAACATCCTCGCCCAGATCATGCTCTTCCTGTCAGGGGTTTACTTTCCCCTGGAGATCATGCCCGCGTTCCTCCGCGCGGTGGGCCGCGTCGTCCCCCTCACGTACATGGTCGAGGGGATGAGGTACGTGACCGGCGTGGCCGACATGTCCACCTCGAGGTTCGCCCTCGTCACGGCGGGGTTGCTCGGGGTGGGGCTCGGCCTGTTCCCCGCTCTTAGCCGGTACGTGGTCAGGGTCGGACGCCGCTAGGGGTTCAGGTAGTGGCAGAGTCCATCCCGCTGCAGCAAGGGGGGCCCCGCGGCACTCCCCGGCTGAGGGCGACGTTGTCGCGGAGCACCTCCACCATTGAACCTCCTGCCCCCCAACGGGCACATACTGAATGAACGGAGAGGGTAGAGTTCACGCCCGGTGGCTGCGGTAAGAGCAGCGGGGGAGAGGAGAGCTATTGGCGGACGATCGGGAGTTGGTGGGCCAGGTGGCGCGCGGGAATGGACGGGCGTTCCGCGCCCTCTACGAGCGGTACGCCGATCGGGTGTTCCGCTACGCGCTCACCCTCCTCCGGAACCGGCATCTTGCCGAAGAGGTGGTGCAGGAGACGATGGTCGCTGTGTGGAACGGGGCGGACAAGTTTGAGGGGAGATCCCAGGTCTCGACGTGGATCTTCGGGATCGCCCGCCATCACGCGTACCGCATCGGGCGGGGCGAGGTGAAGGGCGAGCGGGTCCCCGACGAAGAGGGGGAATCCCCGGATCCCGCCCTTATGGTGGAGCAGGAGGTGCGGGTGCAACGGGCGGTGGCGGGGCTGCCCCCTGACCAGCGCGAGGTCGTGTTCCTCGCGTTCTACGCGGGCCTCCCCTACGAGGAGATCGCCCGGGTGCAAGGGGTTCCGGAGGGGACGGTGAAGTCGCGGATGTTCCACGCCAAGAAGCGGCTCGCCGAGGAGCTCAGGCCATGACGTGCGACGAGGCACGGGAGCGGATCCCGTTCTATGCGGCGCGGGCTCTCCCCGAGCCGGAAGGGGTGGCCCTCCTCGAGCACGTGGTGGGCTGCGAGCCCTGCCAGGGGGAGCTCGTGGAGGCGATGCGCCTCGGGCACGAACTTCGCGCCGCGTTCGCGCGGCTCCCGGGCCCGCCCGCGGGGACGTGGCTGTCGGTTGCCGCGCGGACGGTGGGCGCGTCCCTCCTCGCGGTGGGTGTGGGGGCGGAGATTGCGGGCTTGACCCTCGCTGTAGAGGCCACGAAGTCCGGGTTCTCGGTCACGGGGAGCCTGTCCCTCCTCGGGCGGGAAGTCCCGGTATTGCGGATCTAGAAGGAGGTAGACGATGAGCGACGAAGAGAAAGAGGGGAAGACCGACGTGGAGGAGCTGCGTGGGGTGCTGGATGTCGTCACGCAGCAGGTGCCAGGGCTCCTCAAGGGGCTGCGCGACGTCCTGTACTCGAAGGAAGCGGCGGAGAGCATGGCCGATGCGGTGGGCACGTTCTACAAGAAGCTCGTGGAGTCCGGCATTCCCAAGGAGGAAGCGCTCGAGATGGCCCGCGGGTACATGATCAACCTCCGCGAGCTGTTCAAGGGGGTCCAGTCCGGCAAGGGCGTGGGCGTCCAGATGGGCGACGAAGAGGAGGACGACTGAGACGGCTGTGGCACGGGATCAGGGCGGCGGGGGCAGTGGTCCGCCTCCTCGCTGCCCTGATCGGGTTCTCCATCGGATACGTGTGGGTCCGGCGCCGAGCGGTGGCCACCTTTCGCCGCCGGCTGCGCCGCCAGGGAGTGCCCGCCGCCGAGGCGGCGGTGCTCGCCTCTGACTACCGGGAAGCGTTCCGGCTCTCCGCTCTCGCGTCGAGGATCGGCCGCCACAACTCGCGGCTGGCGGACGGTAGCTGACTCCCCATCCTCAGGTATAATCTAATTGCGCGGTGCGCGCTAGGCACCGCACAGGTGGTTGGTTAGGTTTTATGAAGGCAGCACAAGCGACGGATACCGTCAACATGGCTTTGTTCTGCGATTTCGAGAACATCGCCCTCGGAGTGCGGGAAGCGAACTACCCCGCGTTCGATATCGAGAAGGTTCTGGAGCGACTCCTCCTCAAGGGGAACATCGTGGTGAAGAAGGCCTACTGTGACTGGGCGCGCTACAAGGAGTTCAAGGCGCCCATGCACGAGGCGTCGTTCGAGCTGATCGAGATCCCCCATGTGAGCCAGTCCGGGAAGAACTCCGCCGACATCCGGATGGTGGTCGACGCCCTCGACCTCTGCTACACGAAGCAGCACGTGGACACGTTCGTGATCATCAGCGGCGATTCCGACTTCTCGCCCTTGGTGAGCAAGCTGCGCGAGAACAACCGGACCGTGATTGGGGTTGGGGTCAAGAACTCCACCTCCGACCTCCTCATCGCCAACTGCGACGAGTTCATCTTCTACGATGACCTCGTCCGCGCGGCGCGGCCGGCCGTAAAGGACCAGCCCAAGTCGGGCGGTCGCAAGCCAGCGGCGAAGAAGAGCCACCAGCCGGCGCTCCCCCCCGTGGATCCCAAGAAGCAGGAGGCGTGGAACCTCGTCGTGGAGACGTACAAGGCCCTCCTCAAGGAGCGGGGGGAAGGGGAGAACATCTGGGGGTCCATGGTCAAGCAGACCCTCAAGAGGCGGCGCCCAGGGTTCAGCGAGTCCTACCACGGGTTCAGCTCGTTCGGGCAACTCCTCGAGGAGGCCGGGGCGCGGGGGATCCTCGACCTCGAACGGGACGAGAAGTCCGGCGGGTACATCATCAAGGGCTGCCACGCTTCGTAGCGGCCGCCCTTCCCCGCACGGCCGGCGGGGATAGTCTGCGACGGGATCCGTCCACCACGGGCGAGGCCGCAGAACTCACCCGACGTGGCGCTCGATCGCCCAGCCCCGCGCCGGGGCGGCGGAGAGGAACCGGTCCCCCGAGAGAGCGCGCTCGATCGGGGTCGCCCCCGGGGGGATCTCCCCGCGCACGGCGAGGGAGAGGACAAGCGCGGCGTGCCATCCCGTGAGCTTCTCCATCGCCCGGAACCCGGTCTTGGGGTCGTAGCGGTCCAGGAGGCCCACCCGGGCCTCGGCCGGGCGACCGCCCACCTTCCCCCGCGCCCGCACGTGGATCACGCACACGTCGCGCGCCTCCGGGTCGGCCAGGGCCCGGTCAAAAAGGGAGATCAGCACATCCCGCGGCGCTACCAAGTTGTTCCCGACCTGAATCGCCTCGCGCCCAAACAGCCCCAAGGCGCGGAGGCCGTGGAGGAGGTGGGCGTGGCCGGGGTAGCGGAGGGTCTTGTTCTCCAGGGTGCGCAGCCTCCCCTCGAACGTCCACGGCATGGTGGACAGGCCGCCCGAGGTGACGAATGCCTCGAGCTCCCCGAGCGGCGGGATCTCCAGCTTCTCGAGCTCAGCTAGGGCAGGGACGGGGGTGACCACTCCCCCGCGGAGGAAGTACGCCTCACCTTCGTACTCGTTCACCAGCCCCTCGGCGCTGAAGAACAGGGCGTAGTTCCACGGCGGTTGGGGGTCCTCCGGAAGGCCTCCGTCGTAGATCCGTACTTCTTCGGCCTCGTCGAGGAGATCCATCGCGACCAGGGCGAGGGTCACGTTCATCCCCGGGCCCATCCCGCAGTCGGGGACGAGGGCGACCCCCGCCTTCTTCGCTTCCCGACTGAGGGCGAGCTCGTCGCGGACGATCCCCGTGTGGCCGCCGAGATCCACCATGTGCGTCTTCGTCCCGATCGCTACCCGGGCGAGGCCGAGGTTGAACCGGTACGAGGCGGCGGAGAGGAGCCCATCGGCCTCCGCGAGGAGCGGGACGAGCGTCTGCGGTTGGGACGCATCCCCCACCGCCGCCTCGGCCACCTGCTGGCCGAGGAGCCCGTTCAGCCGCTCCGCCCCCGCGCGCGCGATCGCAGCATTGCGGTCAAGGAGCGCGATCCGCTCCGCCTCGCCATGACGGGCGAGGTCGTAGGCCGCCGCCACGCCCTGCCGTCCGGCCCCGATCACCACGTACCGGTAACCCATCACGACCTCCTCCCTATCGTGCAATGGTTGCGGATAGTTCGCGCCTGAGCCAGCCCCGGAGAGGCTCCCCCACCGCCTTCTCCCACCCCGGGGTCTCGAAGAAGTCCTCGTAACGGCACACCGTGACTTCATCGAGCGCGTGGGGCCGCCGGGCGAGAGGATACCGCTCGTGGAGGTGGAGGGGGTAGTTCGCCCACGGCGGGAGCTCCTCGATACCCTCACGCTCGAGGGACGAGAGGACTACCCCTGCGAGCAGGGCCTGGTGGGCAAAGATTGCGTACCTCTCGTCCTCCCGGTAGAACGCCGCGAGCCGAGGATCGCGGTACAGCCACGGGAACATCGTCGCCCACCGGCCGAGAACGCCTCGCTCCGGGCGCACCACGAGGAGCCCGGCGTTGAAGTAGGGCCGGATCGCGACCTCGTCCACGGACGATTCCATCGGAAACAGGCGGTCCGCGGGGACCGCGCACGTGCGGTAGATGAGGTCCCAGAACGGGGACACCGGATCGGCGAGGCGCGAGCCAATGAGCGCGAGGTCTACCGGCCGGGCCCCCAACGCCACCCCCGGCGGGAGGTGGAGTTCGTCCGGCTCGCGGAGGATGAGGGTCCCCGCGTCCATCCAGACGAGGGTCGAGCGGGTGGCGGCCGCGCGGGCTTCCGCCACCCCGGCGGCGAGGACCTTCGCCCCAAACGGGAACCCGGCTCCGCTGCGGTCGGTTGCGAGCGGAACGAGGTCAGCCCCCGCCGCCCGAAGGCCATCGCGGACCGACTCCGGGAGGGGCATCGCCTGCGGAGCGAGGACCCAGACTGAGCTCCCTGCCATCCGCCCGCCGAAGGCGCGGAGGCTTCGGGTGAGGAGGAGCGCCCTCCGTCCCGCGGGCTCATCCTCGGCAAGGCACGCGAACACGAGATCGGCCATCTTCAATCCTGGTTGATCCTACCCTGGAGCGCTCGCGCCAGTTCCCGGGCCTCGGTGCGGAGCTGGTCCTCCCCTAGTTTCCGCGTCACGATCTCCCCGAGGAACGTAACCTCGACGCGCTTCCCGGCGAGGGAGTTCCGGATCATCTCCCGCGCCCGGCCCGTTTTCCCTCCGCCGGTGGTGAACAGGACGGCGAGCTTTTTCCCCTCGAGCTGCGCCTCCTTGAGGAACGTCCGCACCGGAACGGCAGGCTTCCCCGCCCAGATCGGCGTGCAGAGGACGATCCGCTCCACTCCGGCGAAGTCGAGGTCCATCGGACGAATCCCCATCGGGATCCCGCAGACTGCCCGGAGCCCCATCCCGAGGAACCCGCGTTCGCGCACGGCCTTGATCTCCCGCACCTCGGCCTGCAGTTCCGCGGCGAGCGTTTGGGCGATCGTGCGCGTGGTCCCGTACCGGCTGTAGTAGACGACGACGGTCTTCATCGCTCCTCCTCTAGCGCGGCAGGGTTGGACCACGCTGGTCCTGGTAGGCCCCGCCTGCCTCCTTCTCCCCGTACGTGCGCGCGGGGCGCTCCCCGCGGGCGAACACGATCTGGGCGATCCCCTGCCCGATGTGGAGCCGCAGCGGGAGAGGGGAGGCGTTGATGAGGGACAGCGTGAGCTTGCCCCGCCACCCTGGTTCGAGCGGGGTCACGTTCACGATGAGCCCACACCGGGCGTAGGTGGACTTTCCGAACACCAGACTCATTACGTCATCCGGCATATCCAACACCTCGACGCTCTCTGCGAGGACGTTGGCGTGGGGGGCGAGGTCGAACGTCTCCTCGGCCACCACCTCCCGGAACTGGTCCTGGGGAAGATTCACCGGGTCAAGGAGCGCGTCCACCCCGCCCAAGGGGACGAGGAACCGCGATCCGAGCCGGATATCGTACCCGAACGAACCCAAGCCGTAGGAGGGTTTCCCCTCTTGGCGGGGCACGAACGGGGCGATAAGCGGCGGGTCGGCGTTCGCCAGGGCCGCGATCTCCCGATCCGAGAGCAGCCCCTGGAGCGGGTGGTGCTGCGGTTCACTCACAGCAGCTCCTCCGTCTCGGCGGTGCCGTCCTTCGGTCCCCTGGACTTACCCCGGCGACGGTGGGCGACGGCGGGCGGTTTGCGGGCGCTCTCCGGAACGGGCGGGAGCTCGTCGGCGGAGAAGAGCTCGCCCTGTAGGACTTCATCGAGGAGCCGCGCCTGTTCGGGGTAGGTAGCGAGCGTCGCTTCGAGGACCCATAGGAGCTTGAGGAGTTCTGTGGTGAATTCGGGCGTCCACCTTTCCGGGCGGATGTCGTCGAGCGGCGAGGACTTCTTGCCCTTGGGGTGCTTCATCCGGTACCCGAGCCACGACTGGACGACCTTCAGCCCCGACACCTCGAACTCGTACACCTCACGAGCCACAGGGTGGAACTCGCCATCGCCCACGTGGAGGGTCTGCGTTGCCTCCGAATACCAGTAACGCTCCGGATAATTCTCAGGAGCGTCGGGCACGGGCTTTGTGCAGCGGGCTTTTCCCCTTGGGATCTGCCCTGGAGCGTACCCGTTGGGGACGAATCGCTCGCCGTAGGTGTGAAGCCAGAGGAGCCTCGCGCCCACGTCGCGGACTGCGCGGAATAGGTCACAATCCTTTGTGAGGGGGACGCGCAGCTCGCGCGTCTCCAGCTCTTCGGCGAAACGCTCCGTGAACGCGGGCTGGGCCAACATGCTGTACACGTAGGCCACGAAGTCCTCCGGCGTGACCTTACAATCGTATGCTTGACCTAACGTATCCAGCAAACCAGGTAGTATGTTTACATGCCGGGCCGCAGCGTCACGGAATAGGGGTATGGCAGCTTTCGCACCGTATGACCCTCGGAAGTGATCAAGGTCAGGGATGTGAGCGCACACAGTCAGTGCGGGACCATGTCCCAAAGGTTGGGAGAACAGACTGGAAATGAAAACCTGCCTATCGCTGTGGGCAGCCCAGAGATCGGGCCGAAGGAAATCACCCAGGCGGTTGTCGGCTAAGGTCCACTGGCGATCGAATGAACGATAGGCATAGCGCATGATGGGGGGGACAGGTGCGTCTGCAGGCAGGTCAGCAATTGGCTCACCTTGCATCTGACCAGGGAGAGGCGGGTAGGTTACTCGTATTTTCCGGTCCCGTGTCTCCTTGAACCGCTTTGCCCGGTTTTCTCGATCTTGATCGGTGATACCCTTCTTCTCATCCACGATCTCTAGCAGCTTCTTCCAGCGAATTTGGAGTACAGCCGCACTGGGGGAGATTGGCCACGTTCTCTTGAACTGGGCTCCCGAGTGTTGCCATGGGAAAAGGTTCGTGAGAAGGGGCCAGGCGAAGTAATCCCCCCGACGTGCTGGACGAAACGGCGCCTGCCACTCCTTCGGGCAATCCTTCCATGTGAGGGAATCGAGGCTCTCGATTACGTTAAGGGCTCGGAGCTTCCCCGCTCGGGTCCCCTCGATCCTGGCATAGTGCACCTTCGCCGGTCCGCGCTTCTTTGACTTCCCGTAGCGGACGGCCACCGCGATCGCCACCGGCGTCTGGATGGCGAAGACGTTTTCGCTCTTCCTTGTGCCGCGGCCTTCGCCGCCCAGGTCAAGGATCCAAATCTCATCGCACAACCGGCGCATGTGCTCGCGCATCCCGGAAAACGCATCGCCCTCCAGGTAGCTTGACGCGCTGATGAAGCTCACCACGCCCGGCCCTGCTGCGGTCTTGGACTCGAACACCTTCCACAGCGCCCACCGCCAGAAGTAGACGTACACGTTGTAGAGGTTCTTGATGTGCACCCCGTGTCCTGCTGCGATCGCTGGCTTCAGAAAGTCTTTCAGGATTGCATCTGTCCCCTTACCGTCGTCGCCCCAGCGCACCCAGCCGCCAGTGCGGGCCTTGTTCGATTCGTCGGCGGCCTCATGGCGGTCGTAGGGAGGATTGCCGAGGCACACGATCACCGGGACCTTGCTCTTCACTTGGAGGGCCTTTGCGTGTTGATCGGCGATCGGCTTCAGGAAGAGCGGGAGTTGCAGCGGCTCGGCGTTTGGGCTCTCCAAGGTGTCGGTAAGGTAGATATGGGTCCCGCCCGGGGGCAGCTTCGCCCCCTTGTCTTGCAGGGCTCGGCTCACACGCAGCTCGCACACCGCGAACGGCCCAACCATGATCTCGAATCCGTACACGTTCTCCGCGAGCTGGGTCGCGCGGCCACTCACAGCGCCGATGCCCTCTGCTTGCTCCACGCGGGTCAACGCTGTCGCGATAACCTTCAACAAGTAGGTCCCTGTCCCTGCTGCCGGATCCAACGTCACCACGCCTGGGTCGGCGAATCCCAGTTCTCTTTGGAGACAGTTCCTCAGGATGTCGTCAACCAGTTGGACCTGGGCGTGGACCACCTCCACCGGTGTGTAGTAGGCGCCGGCGTCCTTGCGCAGCTTGGGATCGTAGACGGCAAGGAAGTGCTCGTAGAAGTGGAGCCATGGGTCCTCTGGGCCGGAGAGGGCGGCTGGAGGTACCGCGCCGATCACCCGGAGGAGCACGTTGAGCGACGCGAAGATTTCGTCTTGCGCATGGGGGTCGGTGAGGACTTGCAGAGCGCGGGCGAGCAGGTTGTGGTCGGCGGAAAGCGCGGCCTCAGCATCGGCAAGAGTGAGCGGATCAGCCCCTAGGCTCCGGGCGAGGAGGAGGGCAAAGGTGACGGTTTGCGCGTAGGCGTCGGCGAACTGCTCGTCGGAAGCGTCTGGGAAGAGGAGTTTTCTCCAATCCTTCGCGAGCTGGACGAGGGGCGAGAGGGGATCCTTGAGCGCGTCGGTGACGTTTTGGCGCAGCATCCGGCAGTAGGCAGCGAGATCGGTCACGAACCGCTTGAGATCGAGCCGCCCTCGGCGATCGAAGGGGAGGATCGGCTGCCAGGTGAGGAAATCCCGGAGGAGGGCTTCCAGGGCGCTGGCATTTTCCGGAGTGACGGCCCTGCGCCCCTGTGTGACTACATCGCCGGAGAGGCGGACGATCTCCCGAAAACGTTCTCCATGGCGGTACACGGCCCACGCGTTTCCGTCGGTGTAGAGGAGGTTGGGGAGGGACTGGAACCGCTTCCACTGCTCGCGGTTGTGGCCGGTGAACCGCCTGGGGTCCGCGCCGAGCCCAGGAGCCTTGAGCTCCGCATAGCCCGCAAGCAGTTTGTTGAGGGAGATGGCGAAATCAGGCTTCCCCAGCCGGTCTGGTAAGAGGGTCTCACCCTTGCAGACAAGATCCCAACCCAAAGCGCGCCCGACAGCGGTCATGAAGTTCTCAAAGGGGTTACGGAGCTGATCCTCCGGCTCTCCCCCAGCCAAGGCAGCCATTTTCGCCGCCACGGCATCGGCGAAATCCCTCAACGGTTGCAGAACCACGCTCTCATTCATCCTTGACCTGCCTAGCTAGGGTACCACGAACCGGTTTCCGCGCCACATGGCCGTGCTGGCTGTAGGTACCTGCTTCCTCTTCTCCCTCGTATCCCCCCACCCGGTAGCTCAGGGGAGGGTGGCCGGCAGCCCTACATCAAGGGGTAACGTCGAGACATATCCCCGACGGCCTTTACAGCCGTTCGGGAACAGCCCCCGCACCTCCTCCCAAAGGAGGAGAGGGACCCAGGGAGAGCGGCCGTGTACGGAGATGCTCGGAGGCTCCCGAGGGTGTAGTCGCAGCCGAATGTCGTCGCCGACAACCTGCCACGCTACGTGATCTCGCCGGCCACCGTGCCAGGCACGAATCCGCAGCCGGTGCGTGGTGTGCAGCGGAAGTTCGCGCGCCGCGGGCCCGCGTGCCCCAGGTCCACGGATTTGGGTTCCTACCGGACGATCACGGTGAGGGTGAAGGTGTTCTCAGGAGGCGCGGTCTCCCACGAACGGCGGTAGGCGAAGGAGAGGTTCCCCTCGCCGGTCTCAGTCGCCTGGTAGCGGAAGTAGAACACCCCGCCCGCCCCGATGAGGCGGGAGTCCGCGCGGTAGGGGAGGCCCTCCAGCCGCGCCAGGAACGCCGGTTCCTCCACGGCCTCCCACCCGTAGCCGGTGGTGGGGTTCCCGGGCAGGGCGATCAACAGCCGCTCCCCCACGTTCAGGGAGGCCGTGGTCCCCTCGTCCCGTTCGTCCACCCAGCGGTAGAGCGCGAGGCCGATCCCGCACACTGTGGCCTCGGCCATGCTCCATCCGGCGCGGGGGGCCGCATCGGGCGCGGTGACCTGGAGCTCAGCCTGGAAGTCCCCGATCGAGGTCACGACGAGGAGGGTATACTCCCCCTCGGCCACGGGTTCTCCCTCTAGGGTGGTCAGGTCCCAGTGCCCAAGCCACTCGTCCGACGGGAGGGGGTAGGCTGTCGCCTCATCGGCGTAGACCACGGCCCCGCTGGGATCGAGGACGAGGAAGGCGGACACGAAGATGGTCCCGCACGTGCAGGGGCACGGATCATCGCCCGTGAGCTCCACGGCGAGCCCCTGCCCTTGCGAAAAGGTGAACACCCCGGTCGTCACCCTCACCTCTTCGGGGGAAATCGAGCTCGTCGCCGTCCCCAACGCCTGCCCGAAGGATCCAATCGCCAGTCCAGCCACGAGGAGCAATGCCAAGCGAACCGTGCGCATGATCAGCACCTCCGTGGAAAGTATACGTAGCTGGGCCCCTGGGGGTGGGTGACGAGATCTTCGTTCAGCCGTATCATCTCTTTCGAGGGCCATGCCTCGGGACGGGTATTGGGCATGAGGATCGTGTTCGTGACAACCTTTCCCACCGCCAACACCGGGGGGGGGATGGGACGGGTGGCCCACGAGTTGGCCGCGGCGAGCGCCCGGACCCACGACGTCTTCCTCGTGACCCCGGGCGAGCGCACGGAATGGACCGCTTCTCCCCCGGGCGAACCGACCCGGGTTCGGGTGGCGGCGCGCGGGAAAGGGGATGTTCAGCTCCCCGATCTCCGGGCGCGGCATGGGCTGGAGAGGTTGCTTCATGATTTCCGGCCGGACGTCGTCCATGCCCACGACTTCAGCCCCCTTTCCCTGTGGTTTCAGGATTGGGCTCACCGGAATGGGCGGCCGTTTGTGGTGACCCTCCACTGCCTGCCCTCGCAGGCGCAGGCGTTTGGTTCCGTGGAGAAGCCGCGGTTCACCCGGTGGATGGGGGAGAGCCCCCTTTTCCCCATGTTCGTCCGCCTCTTCCTCCACCGCTGCGACGGGGTGATCGCCCTCAACGCGGCGATGGTGGAGGATCTGCGGCAGTTCGGGTACCGGGGGCCTCTGTACCGGGTGCCCAACGGCCGGGATCTCGCGGCGTACCGCGACCTCCCTCCGGCGGACATCACGCAGCCGGTGAAGGAGCTCCTGTTCGTGGGGTCGTTCGCCCGGCGCAAGAACCAGCGCTACCTCCTGGAGATGATGGCGCACCTCACCGTCCCCGCTCGGCTCGTGCTCGTCGGGGAGACGCTCGAACCGGGGTATCTGGAGGAGGTCCGGGCGGACGTCCGCGACCGGGCCCTGGAGAACGTGGACATCGTCGGTTCTGTCCCGTACACGGAGATCCCACACCTCCTCCGCGCGGCCCACGTCTTCGTGTCGGCGTCGAAGCTCGAGGTTCAGAGCCTGGCCGTGATCGAGGCCCTCGCGTCCGGGACGCCGGTCGTCGGGCTGACGAACGAGACGGTCGCTGAGCTCGTGGACGATGCGGTGGGGAGAAGGCTCCCTGCCGATGCGAGCCCGGCGGAGTTCGCCCGGGAGGTGGAGGCAATCTGCCGGATGCCGCCCGAGCGGTACGTGGCCCTGTGCCGGGCTGGTCAGGAGCGGGTTCGCTCGCTCGACTGGCAGGCGGTGGTGGAGCAGAACGCCCGGGTGTACGCGGAGCTCGCGGCGGCCTCCGCCGGCGCGGGGCGAAGGCGGGCCCCCCTGTGGACGCCGTGGCTGGTGGCAGCGAGTTCGCTGCGCTACGGGATCCACGGCCTGACCCCCTCTCCCCAAGGGGCGGCGCCGGTGGCCGGCGTCCCTACAGGAGGATCAGGGTCAAGGCCATCGTCGCCATCCCCCCCACGAGCCCGATGACGCTCTCGTGCCCGCGGCCGTAGGCGCGGCTGGTGGGCAGGAGCTCGTCCAGGCTCACGTAAACCATGATCCCCGCCACCCCCGCGAACAGGATCCCCATCACCGGCGGGGGGAACCCTGCCCCGGTCCCGCTGAACGCAAGCCGGAGCCCGAGGAACGCAATCCCAGCCCCGATCGGCTCAGCCAGCCCACTTAGGAACGAGTACAGGAAGGCTTTCGTGCGGCTCCCGGTCGCGTAGTAGATTGGGACAGCAACGCTGATCCCCTCCGGGATGTTGTGCAGGGCAAGGGCGAGGGCGATCGCGCCGCCCAGCGTCGGGTCGTGGAGGGCGGCGAGGAAGGTCGCCAGGCCCTCCGGGAAGTTGTGGAGTGAGATGGCGAAGGCGGTGAAGAGGCCCATCCGCAGCAGCCTCGCCTGGGGGGTCCCCGCGACGGGAGGGGCCGATGGGGCGGCATGGACCCCGAGGCCGGCGGTCTCCTCGGCGGTAGGGAGCTGATGGGGGTTATCGGGGCCGGGGATCAGGGTGTCAATGGTGGCGATGAGGGCGATCCCGCCGAAGAAGGAGGCCACGTTGATCCACTGCCCTGTGCTCACACCATAGACTGCAGCGAGGGCATCCCCGCCCTGGGCGAGGATCTCCACGAACGAGACGTAGAGCATCACCCCCGCCGAGAAGCCGGTGGAGAGGGACAGGAAGCGGTAGTTCGTCTGCCGAACGAAGAACGCGACCAGGCTCCCCAGCCCCGTGGCGAGGCCCGCCACGAGGGTCAGCCCGAACGCAAGTGCGATGTTCTCCACCTCGCCACCTCCCAAACGCGTGCGCCGAGTATAGGGTGGACTGGGGGGAAGGGGCCGGGTAGCCTCCTCCCGTGGCGCACGCGTTCGCGTATGGGGAGGACGTCCTCCTCGTGGAGGAGGGGAAGGGGCGGACGTTCCTCGTCCGCCTCGAGCCGGGGATGGAGTTCCACAGCCATCGGGGAACGATCGCCCACGACGGGATCGTAGGACAGATCGAGGGGGCGACCGTCCTCAGCCACCTCGGGCGGCCGTTCCTCGCGTTCCGGCCGCGGATCGGGGACCGGATGTTCAAGGTCAAGCGCCGCACCCAGATCGTCTACCCCAAGGACGCGGGCTGGATCGTGCTTTCCCTCGACCTCCGCCCGGGGGCGCGGGTGGTCGAGATGGGGACCGGGTCCGGCGCGTTCACGATCTTGCTAGGGCAGCTCGTGGGCCCCACGGGCCGGATCTACACGTTCGATCAGAGCGCGGAGTTCCTGGAAAATGCCCTCGCCAACATCGCCCGCGCCGGATACGCGGATCGGGTGGAGGCGGGAGTTCTCACTGCCGGGGAGCCGTTTCCCGTGGAGGACGTGGACGCCGTGTTCCTCGACCTCCCCACCCCGTGGGAGGCGGTCCCTGCGGCGTGGGCCGCCCTCGCCCCGGGCCGGCCGCTCGCCCTGATCGTCCCCACCGCCGAGCAGCTCAAGGAGTCGGTCCGGGCGCTGCACGGGGCCGGGTTCGCCCTCATCGAGACGGTGGAGGTCATGGAGCGGCCGATCCTCGTCCGGGAGAGGGAAGGGGTGCGGCCGAGCGAGCGGATGACCGCATTCACCGGGTACCTCGCCTCCGCCCGCAAGCGCCTCCCGTGGCTGCCTCCCGGAGGATAGGGCAATGGACGTCCCGAGCGTGTTCACCCTCCTCAAGGTGGGGATCGGCCCCAGCTCCTCGCACACGATGGGCCCGTTCTTCGCCGCATGGGACTTCCGCGGCCTCGTCGCCGCCCACGGGGTCACGGGGGGGAGGCTGAGGGTCATTCTCCTGGGGAGCCTCGCCGCCACCGGCCGCGGCCACCTCACGGATGCCGCGGTGGCGGCTGGGCTCTCCGGCCACGAGTTCGATCGCGCGGCGACGTCCCTCCCGGAGGCCCTGGCCGCGGTGCGGGCGGCGGGGGAGATCGGGATTGCGGGCCACCGGTTCGTGTTCCAACCCGACGAGGATATCGTGTTCGACGGGTCCGACCGCGATCTTCCCCATCCCAACACCCTGCGGTTCGAACTCCTCGGTGAGGATGGGCGTGTCCTGCTCGCGGAGGAGTACCGGTCCCTTGGCGGGGGGGCGGTGGCGGGGGGGACGTTTGGCGAGGGGGCAGACTGGAAGAAGGGCCAGTTCACGATGAGCCAGGTCCTGGCGGTATGCCGGGAGGAGGGGACCGACCTCGTCGGGTTCGTGCGGGAGAACGAGCGGCGCCTCGGACTCGGCAATGAGGAGGTCGCGGCGCGGCTCGCGGCCCTCTGGACGGCGATGGTGGACTCCATCTCTCGCGGGGTCTCCACCCGCGGTGTCCTCCCCGGCCGGCTCCACCTCGCCCGCCGTGCCCCCGGGATGTACGAGGCGCTCCAGGAACGGACGGAGGCGCAGCACGTTCTGTCGCGGGAGATGGATTACGCTTCCACGTACGCGATCGCAGTCGCTGAGGAGAACGCAGCCGGGGGGCGGGTCGTCACGGCCCCCACCTGCGGGGCGGCCGGCGTGGTGCCGGCCGTGCTGCGGGTCCTCCAGGAGGCGGTCGGAGTACCGGATGAGCGCATCCACGACGCCCTCCTCGTGGCGGGCCTCATCGGCCTCGCCGTGGCGACAAACGCCTCCATCGCCGGGGCGGAGGTCGGCTGTCAGGGCGAGGTGGGGACGGCGAGCGCGATGGCCGCCGCGGCAGCGTGCTGCCTCCTTGGGGGGGATCCCGAGGCCCAGGTGGACCGCGCGGCGGAGACCGCCCTCGAGCACTACCTCGGCCTCACCTGCGACCCCGTGTACGGGCTCGTCCAGATCCCGTGCATCGAGCGCAACGCCGCGGCCGCGGTGGCAGCGCTCCACGCCGCGAGCCTGGCCCTTCTCTGCCGCGGGGAGGACCGGATCACGTTCGACACCGCGGTGGCCGCCCTCGCTGAGACCGGACGGGACATGGACCGCAAGTACAAGGAGACGGCCCGCGGTGGGATCGCATCCCTGTTTGAGAGAGAGGCAGGCGACCGGCAGGGGACAGAGTCAGGGTGAAGCGCCCCGGGGGTTGACGGCCATGCCGGATGAGGGAAGGATCAGCGCGTGAAGTGGTGGACCTTGGTCCTCGCCCTCCCGCTTCTCGTGGCCGGGTTCTTCTACGCCCACGACCTCGCTGTGGGGATTTACCCGCCGTATCGGTGGACCGCTCCCCCCCACTGCCCGGAGCTCGGGGTCCCGTGGCGGATGTATCCGGTGGATAACCCCGGCGACTGGCTCCCCAACGGGCTCGACATGGCGGACGTGAACGGCGATGGGTGCCCCGATTTCCTCGTCAACTACGAATGGACGGGGCGGATCCGCGTCGTGTTCCACCCGGGGCGGGGCCTGTCCCCCGATCGCCCGTGGCCGGCCGTGGACGTGGGGAGATTCCCCAACGCCGAGAACGCGGCGTTCGGGGACCTTGACGCGGATGGGATCGTGGACATCGTCATCGTGCAGGGGATCGAGCACCACGCCGACCCCTCCGCGGTGCGGATCCTGTGGGGGCGATCACCGCCTGACCCCGAGGCCCCCCTCTCGGCCTACGCCTGGGAGGATGGCGGGATGCTCCCTCAAGGCACAGGGGTTGGGCACTACCTGGACGTGCAGGTAGCGGACCTCGACGGATCGGGGTTCCCGGACATCGTCGTCGGCGGCCGGGCGGCGCGCCTGGCCGGAGAGGAGCGGACCCCTGCGGCGCTGGAGGGGCTGACCTGGACGGGCCTTCGCTGGTTCCGAAACCCGCTTGGGGAAGGCCGCGACCCGCGGGATCCGTCCCAGTGGCGGATCTACGCCATCGATCCCGCGATCCCAAGCGGTTATGGGTTTGTCGTCGCCGACCTGGACGGGGACGGTTCGTTGGACCTCGTCATCAACAACGCGGACTGGGATACCCCAGACGAAGAGGAGGCCATCCTCTGGTACCGCAATCCCGGTTCGGAGTTGTGGACGGAGCCGTGGCCCAAGCACGAGCTCTACCGAAGTCCGGAGTTCTACGCCAAGGAGCAGGTCGCGGTGGGCGATCTCGACGGCGATGGGCTCCCGGACATCGTCGCCCAATCGGAGAACGTGGTTCACCTGTTTTGGAACGCCGGCGGGGGGCGGTTTGAGCACGAACTGATCGCCAAGCCCCCCGCCCTGTGTTGGCGGTCCCGGCCGATCGCGGTGGCGGACCTCAATGGCGACGGGAGGCTTGATATCGTCGGGGCGGCCATCCACCGTGACGGACGGCTCCCGCAGGATGTCGCCGCCGTGTGGTGGTTGGAACAGGGCCTCACGGGATGGGTCGCCCACGTCATCAAGTGGGGGTCGGGGTTCCTCGGGCTGGGGACGTTCAACGGGGAGAAATGGGATCAGCTCCTCCCCCTCGATGTGGATGGCGATGGCGACCTCGATCTCGTGGCCAACGTTGAGGAGATGAACCGCCTGCGGTCCATCCTCGCCGTGGTGTGGTTCGCGAACCCCGGGCGGGCCGGACCACCCGACGGGTGACGTGGGCCACAGTCGGCTGGGCCTCCCTGCGGTATGATGGAGGCCCACGGATGCGGCAAGGAGGTGGGCATGGGGCGCGCTGAAGGCGGAGCGGCCAGCGATCGTACCCCCCCGCGGCCCTCCGCGATGTTCGGCGCACTCACCCCATCGTCATCTCCCTGACCCACGCCGACCCCGGACGACCGGAAGCGGAGCAGCGCTGGGAAAAGCTCATGGCGAGCCTGCCCGGAATGGTGTACCGGTGCCGGAGTGACCGCGACTGGACGATGGAGTTCGTAAGTGAAGGGAGCGTAGACCTCCTCGGCTACGCACCGGAAGCCCTGGTGGGGAACCGCGAAGTGAGCTACGCGTGCCTCATCCACCCCGAGGACCGCCCGCGGGTGTGGGATACGGTGGAGAAGGCAATCGCGCGGCGCGAACCGTTCACCCTAACCTACCGCATCCGAACCGCGACCGGGGAGGAGAAACTGGTCTGGGAACGGGGGATGGCAGTCCAGGGCGAGGGAGAGGAGGTCCTCCTCACGGGGTTCATCACCGATGTCACCGCGCAGGCGCGGATGGAAGAACGCGTGAGGGAAGAGAGAGTTTGGTCCGAAACGATCATCCGTAATGCCCCGGGCATCATCATCGGGCTCGATCTGGACGCGCGGATCGTGATCTTCAACCGTTTCGCCGAGGAGCTGACGGGGTACGCTGCCCCGGAGGTCGTGGGCAAGGATTGGTTCACGACCTTCCTCCCCCCGGAGATCCGCGAGGAGATGCGTGCCGTCTGGAACGAGGTCGTCGCGCAGGAGCTCGTCCACCACCGCCACGAGAACGCCATCCTCACGAAAACGGGGGAGGAGCGGGTCATCAGCTGGCGCAACACCGTGGTGAAGAAGAACGGTGAATTCAGGATGGTTCTCGCGATCGGCGAAGACGTCACCGAGCGAAAACGCGACGAGGCAAAGCGGGCCCAGCTCATCCAGCGCCTCACTGTCCTCCACCGGGTCAGCCAGGAGATCGCCCGTTCCGCCCGGGATCCTGAAGGGATCTATGCGGCCATCCATCGCGCCGTGGCGGAGCTCATGCCGGCGGAGGCCTTCGCGATCTCCCTTCGCACCGGCGAAGACGAGGCGGAGGCGGTGTACCTCGTGGACAAGGGGGGCCGCTATCCCCCCGAGCGGATGCCCCCGGGCGAGGGGTTGACCTGGCACGTCCTCTCCACCGGGAAACCAGTGGTCCTCTCCGACGTGACCGCGGGCGTTCCGTTCGAAAGGCGCCGGTTCGGGAGCAAGGAGAGTGTGCGCTCGATCCTCGCCGTCCCCCTCCGGATCGGAGAGAGGACGGTGGGGATGCTCGCCACCCAGAGCTACGCGCCCGCCGTGTACAGCGAGGAGGACCTGCGGATCCTGGAGATGCTTGCCGCCCACGCCGCGGCGGCGCTCGAGAACGCCCGCCTCCTCGCGGATCTCCGGGAGAGCGAGGGGAAGTTCCGTAGCATGTTCGAGAACACCGTGCTCGGCTTCTACCGGACGACGCCGGAGGGGCGGATCGTGATGGCGAACCCGACGCTCGTGCGCATGCTGGGGTACGACTCGTTCGCGGAGCTTGCCCAGCGCGACCTGACCGCGGAGGGTTACGAGCCAGGGTACGTGCGCCGCGAGTTCCAGGAACGCCTCGAGCGCGAGGGGGAGGTGCGGGGTCTTGAGAGGGCCTGGGTACGCAAGGACGGCTCGACCCTGTTCGTGCGGGAGAGTGCCCGCCTCGTCCGCGACGAGACGGGTCAGCCGCTCTACTACGACGGAACAGTGGAGGACGTGACCGAGCTCGTCGCGGCCCGCCAGGCGCGCGAGCAGCAGGACCGCCTGCTCGCCATCGCCGGACAAATGGCCAACCTCGGGGGGTGGTACGTGGACCTCGCCACGGGTCGAGTGCTGTGGTCCGATGAGGTGGCCGCGATCCACGAGATGCCCCCGGGGATCTATCCGTCGGTGGAGGAGCGCATCTCGTTCTACGCCCCGGAGCACCAGGCCAAGATCAGGGAGCTGTTCACCGCCTGCGCGACCGAGGGCATCCCGTACGACGTGGAGCTCCAAATCATCACCAGTTCCGGGAGGCGCGTTTGGGTCCGCACGATTGGCGAGCCGGTCCGGGACGCGGCGGGGAAGATCGTGGGCGTGCGGGGGGCATTGCAGGACATCACCGACCGCAAGCAGGCCGAGGATACTCTGCGGGAGAGCGAGAGGCGGTACCGCGAGCTGGTCGAGGACATCAGCGACGTGGTCATCGCCGTAAACGTAGACGGGATTGTAACGTACATCAGCCCAGCTTCCCGCGCGCTCAGCGGCTACTCCCCCGACGAGATCGTGGGCCAGCCGTTCGCCCGGTTCATCCATCCGGACGACCTCCCGGGGCTCCTCTCGGCCTTCCAGGAGACCCTCTCCGGCCGGAAGCCGGCGCCGTTCGAACACCGCGTGATCACCAAATCGGGGGATCCCATCTGGGCACGCACCTTGACCAAGCCGTTCTTCCGGGATGGGCAGCCCGCGGGCGTGCGCGGGGTGATGAGCGACATCTCGGCCCGCAAGCGCGCGGAGGCGGAGCTCGCGGAGAGCTACGCCCGGATACAGCACTTGTTCGACGCGATCGTGGACGCCCTCGCCTCAACGATTGAGCTCCGCGACCCCTACACCGCCGGACACCAGCGGCGGGTGGCCGAACTCGCCGTGGCCATCGCCCAGGAACTGGGCCTGTCGGCGGAGGAGCAGAGGGGTTTGCGGATCGCGGGGCTCGTGCACGACGTGGGGAAGATCGTCGTCCCGAGCGAGATCCTGAGCAAGCCCGGCCGGCTGAGCCAGTTGGAGATGGAGATGGTGCGGGTCCATCCCGAGGCAGGGTTCAACGTGCTGCGGGGCATTGACTTCCCGTGGCCGGTGGCGGAGGTCGTGCACCAGCACCACGAGCGGCTGGACGGCTCCGGCTACCCCCAGGGCCTCACGGGCGACGAGATCCTCCTCGGGGCGCGGATCCTCGCCGTGGCCGACGTTGTGGAGGCGATCAGCTCCCACCGGCCGTACCGGGCGGCGCTCGGGATCGAGGCCGCCCTCGCCGAGGTCGAGGCCGGCCGGGGAGAGCTCTACGACCCGCAGGTCGTGGACGCTTGTTTGGCTGTATTCCGTAACGGGTTCACCTTCCGCACTGCCAGCCAGGCAAGGTGAACCGCACCCGGGTCCGGGCCGCCCGGTCCCCGCCTACTGTTGTGGCGGCGGGAGGACCTTCCCCCGCACCAGGGCCGAAAGGTCCGGGGCGACCCACGTCGGCTGGATCCCGGTCCGCGCGATGTCCTCTCCCGTGGAGACCCCCGACAGGACAAGGGCCGTATCCATCCCCAGGCGCTCGGCGCCGAGGATATCCGTCTCCAACCGGTCCCCGATCATCAGCGCCTCGGTCGGGCCGATCCCCAGTGCAGTCAGGGCCACGCGGTACGCGATGGGCGAGGGCTTGCCGACCACGAGCTCTGGGGGAAACCCCATCCCCTCCAGCGCCCCCACGACTGCCCCCGCCCCCGGGATGAGGCCGGTCTCGGTGGGGTAGGTTGGGTCACGGTTCGTGGCCAGGAGCCGCGCTCCCGCGAGGAGCGCCTGGAGGGCGTGGGAGAGCTTGTCGTAGGTCAGGGCGCGGTCCATCCCCACCACGACCCACTCCGCCTGTGCGGGTTCCACATGCCGATGGCCGGCGAGGGCCATCTCCGCGGCGATCCCCTCCTCCCCGAGGTACCAGAACCGCACCGCGCCGATCTCCTCCCGCAGGTGGTGGGCTGCGACGTAGCAGCTCGGGATCACCTCCTCCGCGCTCACGGGGAGCCCCCGTTCGCTCAGCTTCCTCGCCGCAGCCAAGCGGGACTGGGTGGAATTGTTCGTGAGGAGGGCCACCGGGCCCCGCCGGCGAAGGGCCACCAGGGCGTCCGCCGCCCCGGGGAGAACGCTCCTCCCTCGCACCAGGACTCCATCGAGGTCGAGGAGGAACCCACGGTAGGGGTCGAGCGGATGGTGGCCCATAGGGGCGATGATAGCTGCTCTGGGGGGAGGTGGTTCCAGTCAGGAGTTTGGCACCCCGTCCGGGACGGGCGTAGAATGGAGCGGTCGGAGGGATGGTCGAGTGGCCGAAGACGACGGCTTGCTAAGCCGTTGCTGGGGTGTTGAGCCTTAGCCGTGGGTTCGAATCCCACTCCCTCCGCAGCAAGGCGGTCATCGGTTTGCCGTGAACCGAGAACGGGTGCACCGTACACTAGGGACCGCCATCAGGCGCCCGTAGCTCAGGGGACAGAGCGTTGGCCTCCGGAGCCAAAGGCCGCAGGTTCAAATCCTGCCGGGCGTACCAGCTTTTCTTGCTGCCCTTTCCCGAGCCTCGCCCTGGCGGACCGGCGCCGGGGGAGCTAGGCTCCCCCGCGATGAAGGTAATCGGCATCGCTGGCCCGTCCGGATCCGGGAAGTCCACCCTCGCCCGCCACCTCGCGACCGAGCCCGGGGTGGCCTACCTCGATGCCGACGCCCTGGCGTGGGCGACGTACGCCCCCGGTGGGCCGGCCTACTTCCCCCTTGTCGCCCGGTTTGGGGAGGACATCCTCGCCGAGGACGGGACGGTGGATCGGGCGCGGCTGGCGCGGGCTGCGTTCGCGACCCCTCAGGCGAAGGCCGATTTGGAAGCGATCGTGCACCCGCGCGTGATGGACGAGGTGCGGCGGGCGATCGAGCGCCATCGCGATGCCGGGACGCGGATCCTCCTCGTGGAGGGTGCGCTCCTCCTCTCTTCGCCCCATGTGGATCGGTCCCTGTTCGATGCGGTCCTGTGGCTGGAGGTCCCGGCGGAGGAGCGGCGGGCGCGGCTCCTCAGTTCAGGGCTGGATCGAAGGGCCGTGGTGCGGCGCCTCCGCGCGCAGCGGGATCTCGTGCCCCCTTGCGATCCCCGCGTCCAGATCGTGGATGGCCGCGGGGAGCCCGAGGAGGTCGCCCAGCGGGTGGCGGAGCTACTGCGGGCGGGGGGTGGACCGTGAGCTCTCGGAGAGCACGAGGTCGAGATCGGAGTGGGGGATGGCCCCCTGGGACGTGAGCTGGTAGCGTTCGTGGCCCTTCCCCGCGAGGAGCACCACGTCCCCCGTCGTGACGTCCCCCAACGCCCAACGGATCGCCTCCGCCCGGTCGAGCTCGATCCGGTACCTCCCCCCCACCGCCCGCACCCCGCGGGCCACCCCCTCAGCGATCGTCCGCGGATCCTCGCCCTTGGGGTTATCGGTGGTGATCACGGCGAGGTCGGCGAGCTGACCCACAATCCCCCCCATCAGGGGGCGCTTCCCCGGGTCGGCCTCGCCGTTGGCGCCGAACACGACCACCAGGCGCCGGGCGTGGGGGCGGAGGGAGGACAGGATCTCCGCTAGCGCCGGCGGGTTGTGGGCGTAGTCCACCACCGCCATCGCCCCGCTCCGGAGCGGGAACTGCACGAACCGCCCCGGGGGGAGCGTCGCCGTCATCAGGCGGGATGCGATCTCGGGGAGGGGCGTGCCCAGCGCCCACGCCGTGGCCGCGGCGGCGAGCGCGTTGGCCACGTTGTGGCGGCCCGGGAACGGCAGCCGCATATCCTCTGATCCGTCCGGCGTCTCGAGCATGAACTCCGCGCCCGTTGGGTCCAGGCGCAGCCCCTGGGCGCGGACGTCGCCGCAGTCCAGCCCATACCGGACTCCGTGGCCGCGGCACGCCGCGAGGAACCGATCGGCATGCCGGTCCTCGGCGTTCACGATGCCCACGCCGTCTAGGGGGAGCATCCGGAACAGGCGGAGCTTCGCATCGAGGTAGGCCTCCATCGTGCGGTGGAAGTCGAGGTGGTCCCGTCCCAGCCCGGTGAAGACGGCTGCCGCAACGTGGATGCCCGCCACCCGTCGCTGGGCGAGTCCGATCGAGGACGCCTCGAACGCGAACGCTTTCCTCCCCGCCGCCCGCGCCTCGGCGGCCAGCCGCTGCAGGTCTGGGGCCTCGGGGGTGGTCACACACGACAGGCCCTCCCGCTCTACCCGCACCGTGGTCAGGGTTTCGCACTCCGGGAGGAGCTGCCCGAGGAGGTGGACGACGGTGGTCTTCCCGTTCGTGCCCGTGACGCCGATCGCGCGGAGCTCGCGGGTGGGGTGGCCATAGAAGGCGGCCGCAGCGTGGGCGAGGGCGGACCGGGCATCCGGGACGCGGGCGTAGGGGACACCGGCGCTTGCCCGCACGCGTTCGCCCACGACCGCCACTGCCCCGCGCGCCACGGCATCGGGGATGAACCGGTGCCCATCCGCCCGTTCGCCCACGAGGGCGAAGAACAAATCCCCCGGCACGACGCGACGGGAGTCCCAGGCCAACCCTCGTACCTCGACCTCCCTGATGTCAGGAACGGAAGAAAGTGAAGGCAACAGTGCAGCAACCGTGGGCATGCCGCCATGCTAGGCGGTTCGCGGCGCGAGGGGCAGGACACGCGGGAGCGCGCCGTATCCCGCGTGCCCAACGGGCTCTAGGTGTACCGATCGGCGACGGCGGAAGCAGCGTAGGCTTCGGGCTTGGTGCGCACGCGGTATCCCACCCCAAGGATCATCCCCACCACTTCCTCCACGAGGTCCCGCGTCCGGCCGTTGCGGCCGATGTCCACGTGGATCTCGAGCTGGAACCCGCTCACCCCGCGGTCCTTCAGGGCCCGGATCAGCTCCTCCGCCGTCTCGTAGGAGAGCCACGCCTCGCGGTAGATGCGCTCGCGTAGGCTCTGCGGTCGCTCGTCCTTCTCCCGGCGCCAGAAGTAGCGGCCGCCCCGCCCCACCCGGTGCACGACGATCGCCGATACGTAATCCACCTCGTCGGCGTAGGTTTGGGAGTCGGTGCCGACGACGACTTCGTACGGGGCCTCCGGGACAGCCGCCATCATCGCCAAGATCTCATCCACCACTTCGTTGAACGAGAGCCTGCCGAGGGTTGGACTGTGGTACCACGAACCTTCGCCCATAGCGCACCGATCTTAGGCGGCGGCTGGAGGTGAATCAAGCAACGGCAGGGTGAAGGTGAACACGGCCCCGCCCTGGTTCTCCACCCAGATCCGCCCACCATGGGCCTGCACGAGCTCGCGGGCGATCGCGAGCCCGAGCCCGGTCCCCTCTCCGCTCCGCGATGTGTCGCCCTGGTAGAACCGCTCGAACACGTGGGGGAGGTCGTGGGGCGGCACCCCCGGCCCCTCGTCCCGGACCGAGACGCGGATCTCCGAGTCCGCTCGCGCCACCGTCACCGTGACCGTCCCTCCCGATGGGGAATAGCGGAGGGCATTATCGAGGAGGTTGCCCAGCACCTGCCGGATGCGGCGGGGGTCAACGTTGGCCCAGAGCCCCGGCTCGACCTGGGCCTCAACTGTCACCCCGTCCTCGACGGCCGTGGTGCGGACTGCGTCCACCACCGCCTGGACCAGCTCCCCGATGTCGGTCGGCTCCCGCAGGAGCTGGAGGTGGCCCGCCTCGGCGAGGGTCAGGGTGCGGAGGTCCTCGACGAGATCGGCCAGATGCAGGGTCTGGTCGTAAACGAGCGCCAGGCCCTCTGGCGTGAGGGGGAACACCCCATCGAGCATCCCCTCGAGGTTTCCTCGTACCACCGCCAACGGGGTGCGCAGTTCGTGGGCGACATCGGTGAGGAGGTTCTGACGGGCCTTCTCCGAGTGTTCGAGGGCCGCGGCCATCTCGTTGAACGCCTGCCCTAGGCGGCCGATCTCGTCCCGGGTCCGGATGGCGACGCGGTGGGAGAGGTCGCCGGTGGCGATGCGGGTCGTGGCCAGGATGAGGCGCTGGAGGGGCCGGGAGAGCTGGGCGGTGAGGATCACCGCGAGGAGGGCCGCTGCCACGAGGGCCGCCGCCCCTCCCACGAGCACCGCCCGTTGGAGGGAGCCGAGGAAGTCCTCCTCGAGGGGATTCAGGGCGGCGATGTCGAGGGGCACCACCGTTCCCACCTTCACCCCGTCCACCATGATCGGCACTCCATACCGATCGACGATCGGCCTGAACTCAGGGTCGTCCGCTATACACTGGCCGAGCCTCTCCTGCTGAGCACAGCCCACCACCGCATAGGTGGCATCCAACACCATGAACTGGCCCCACGCACTCTGCTCGTAGATCACCTCCCGTCCTCGCACGATTACAGCCACAGACGCGAAGATGGACTTGAGCACTTCCCAGCTCTCCGTGGATTCCCAGATCTGGGCAAGCGCGGCAGCGAACTCCTGGGCCGCCAGGTGCCGGTTCTCCTCCCGGAACGCGTCGAACTGGGAGCTCACCTCCTGCGTGCTGAGGAAGTACGTCCCCCCGGCCGCGAGGAACGCGACCAGGGCGAACGCGGCGAAGAGCTTCCACCGGAACGACATGGGCTATCCTTCGCCAGCATCCGGACGGAACTTGTACCCCACCCCGTGCACGGTGAGGATGTAGGTGGGATCATCCGGGTCCGGTTCGATCTTGCGACGGAGGTTCTTCACGTGGGAATCCACGGTGCGGGGGAGGGTGGCGTAGGTTCTTTCTTGCAGGGCCTCCAGGAGCTCGCGCCGCGTGAACACCCGCCCCGGGTGGCGGGCGAAGAACGCGAGGAGGTCGAACTCTGTGGGGGTCAGGTCGAGGGCCGTTCCGGCGAGGCGCGCCTCCCGTGCCGCCAGGTCCACCGTGAGGGGGCCGACGCGGATCACCTCCGGGACTGTCCCGCCCTCGGTGCGGCGCAGGACGGCCCGCACCCGCGCCGCGAGCTCCCGCAGGCTGAACGGCTTCGTCACGTAGTCGTCGGCGCCCATCTCCAGGCCGGCAACGCGGTCTGCCTCCTCCGTGCGCGCGGTGAGCATGATGATCGGGGTCGTCGCCTCTTGGCGGATGCGCCGCGCCACTTCCAACCCGTGCATCCCGGGGAGCATGAGGTCGAGCACCACCAGGTCCGGTTGGAGGGCCTTGAACATCGCCCACCCATCCTCCCCGGCGAACGCCACCTCCACCCGGTACCCCTCGCGCATGAGGTACGCCTGCACCATGCGCGCGATTTCCCGCTCATCTTCCACGACGAGGATCGTTTTCATCTGCATCGGTAGCCTACCTCAAGGGAGGGAAGAGGGCTACACAGCCCTCACTTCCTCGCAACGATTGAAGGCGGTCTGGGGTGGTCGGGCTCTCGCATGCGCTCCCACCTTGTTCCACACTATTCCCCTCCGGCGTCGAGGGGAGGTGGAGGGGGTGTGAAGATCCCGCGGAGGCCGTTACCATGTCCCTGGAATGCCACGCGACCTCACCGGCCTCCTCGCCCCCTCCTCGATTGCGGTGGTGGGGGCGTCGGCCACGCCGGGGAAGATCGGGCACGCCCTGTTCTCGAACGTCGTCGCCTTCCCAGGGCCGGTGTACGGGGTGAACCCCAGCCGCAGCCAGATCCTCGGCCGGCCGTGCGTCCCAGCGGTGGACGATCTTCCGGAGCCCGTGACCCTCGCCATCATCGCCGTCCCCCCTGCCGACGCACTGCGCGCCCTCGCTGCCTGCGGAAGGAAGGGGATCCGCAACGCCGTCGTCATCACCGCTGGGTTCAAGGAACAGGGGGGAGCGGGGATCGAGCGGGAACGGGAACTCGTCCGCATCGCTTCCCAGTACGGGATGAACGTGCTCGGGCCGAACGCATTCGGGCTCATCTCCCCGCGGGCGGGGCTCAACGCGACCTTCGCCCCGCGGGGGGCGTTCGCGGGCGCGATCGCGTTCATCTCCCAGTCCGGTGCCCTCGGCAGCGCGGTGCTCGACTGGGCATGGCAGAACGAGGTGGGATTCTCGTTCTTCGTGTCGCTGGGGAACAAGGCCGTGCTCACCGAGACCGACTTCCTCCCCGCCCTGGCCCGCGACCCGGAGACGATGGTCATCGCCGCCTACCTGGAGGGGATCGAGGATGGGCCAGAGTTCGTGCGCGTCGCGGGCGAGGTGACGCGGGAGAAGCCTGTGCTCGTCCTCAAGGCCGGGGCGACCGAGGTTGGGGCGCGGGCGGCCTCGTCCCACACCGGGGCCCTCGCCGGGTCGGACCGCGCCTACGAGGCCGCGTTCCGGCGGGGCGGCGTCCTCCGCGTCCGGTCGGTGGAGGAACTGCTCGAGGCCGCGGTGGCCCTCTCTGAGCAGCCGTTGCCGCGCGGGAGAAGGCTTGGGATCGTGAGCAACGCCGGCGGGCCGGCGATCCTGGCCGCGGATGCCGCTGTCGAGCACGACCTTGCGGTGCCCCCCCTCTCCCCGCCCACCGTCCGCTCCCTCGCTGAACGCTTTCCCACAGCGAGCATCGCCAACCCCGTGGATATCCTCGCCGATGCCTCCGCCGCTGGGTTCCGGGACGCGGTGGACCTCGTCCTCTCCGACCCGGGGGTGGACATGGGCCTCGTCCTCACTGCCCCGCATCCCATCCTGACCTTCGCGGAGCTGGCACGGATCCTCGCCGCATCCCATCGCAAGCACGGGAAGCCGGCTGTGGCGAGCTTCCTGGCCGGTGAGCTTGGGGAGGAGGCGGAGAAGACGCTCCGCGCGGCCGGGATCCCGGCGTATTTTGAGCCGGCCCGGGCCGTGCGGGCGCTGGCGACGCTCGCCCGCTACCGGGAGATCCGGGACCGTCCCCTTTCCGTGCGTCCCCCGCCTGCGGCCGACCGGGCCCGCGCGCGGGAGCTCCTCGCCTCAGGCGGCCCGTGGCTGGGGGTGGAGTCGCTGGGCCTCCTCGCCGCCTACGGGATCCCCATCGCGCGGGGCGGGCTCGCCCGCAGTGCGGACGAGGCGGCTGCCCTCGCCCAGGAACTCGGGGAGAGGGTCGTCCTCAAGGTCGTTGCGCCGGGGATCATCCACAAGTCCGACGTGGGCGGGGTGAGGATCGGCGTCCCTGCGCATGAGGTCGGCGGCGCGTACCGGGAGATGGTGGGCCTTGCTCCCGCCGCGGGCGTGTACGTCCAGGAGCTCCTCCCGCCCGGACAGGAGGTCATCGTGGGGATCGTGCGCGACCCGACGTTCGGGGCCCTCGTCATGTTTGGGCTGGGCGGCGTGTTCGTGGAGGCGCTGGGCGACGTGGCGTTCGCCCTCGCCCCCCTCTCCGCGCCGGAGGCGGAGGAGCTCGTGCGGGGCATCCGGGGGTTCCCGCTCCTGGCCGGGATGCGCGGGAAGCCCCCCGTTCACCTGGCGGACCTCGTCGCGGTAGTGGAGCGGATCAGCCACCTTGCGGCGGAGTTCCCCGAGATCGCGGAGCTCGATGTGAACCCGATCCTCTGCTACCCGGACCGTGTCGTGGCCGTGGACCTAAGGGTCACCGTCTCCGGGGCCGAGGGGTTGCCGCGGGGCCGGGGCCAGCCCTAGAATGCCCCGGTCGCTGCGGGACCCGGACGGGCCGGGCGCGCGAAGGGGGATCTGTGGACGCAGAGAGGGTCATCGCGGAGTTCGAACGGGGGGCCGGACAGAAGGTCGTCGTCCGGCGGACGCAGTTTCGCGGCAAGGAGTACCTCGACCTGCGCCAGTTCTTTCAGGGGGACGACGGCCAGTGGCTGCCGACGAAGAAAGGGGTTTCCCTCCCGTGGGAGGCCCGGTTGGCCCTGATCGAGGCCCTGCAGAAGGAGGAGCCGTAGCCGCGCCGGAAGCGGGGGGACCGGAACCGGTGAGCGCGGCGGCGACTACGCTGGCCTCGCGCGGTTCTTCTGCCGCTCCCAGTGGCGGATGAGGAGGGATGGATGCTGACCCAAGCCCTGCATGACCTATTGCGCACGGTGGGCGGTGAGGTCTCCGAGCGGGGAGGGGAGATCGAACTCACGAAGGTCCTTGCTGAGCGGCGGGCGTTCCTCTCCCGGAGGGTACTCGTCTACCGGGCGCGGCTGCGCGTGGACGAGGGGAAGTGCGAGGTGCACCTCTCCGAGTCCCTCACCGAGGCCGGCTCCGGCCTCGCCGCGGACGGCGGGGCCGGGTTCAAGGCGGAGACGTACCGGACTGGCCGCGGGCCCCGCGAAGGGAACCTCGCTGAGCAATCGCGGCTGTTCGGGAAGGTCTACGCCACCACGTTCGACCACGGGGCGGTCCGTAGCGCGATCGAAGATCTCGCCCGGCAGCACGGCTACACCGTTTGCTACCACGTCGCCGGGTTGTAAGGCGACGTCCGAAGCAGGGCCCCCCTAGCTCAGCCCAAGCAGGGCATCGATCTGGGCGCGGTCGAACCCGATCACGCACTCGCCGTCGATCTCGATCACCGGCACGCCCTGCTGCCCAGTCTTGCGGACCATCTCCATCGCTGCTGCCGGGTCGGCGGCCACATCCACCTCGGTGTAGGCGATCCCCCGGCTGGTGAGGTACCTCTTCGCCACCTGACACCACGGGCAGGTGGGGGTGCTGTACACGATCACTTCATGCTCGACTTGCTGATCCATTGTTCTCCCTCCTCGGTCAGTGTCTGCCGGATCCCCGGCGCAAGGAGCTCGTCCAGGATCGGGGTCAGGCTCAGGCAGTGCAGCCGACCGCGGCGGCTCCGCGCGACGAGCCCGGCCTCCTCTAGGATCCGCAGGTGGTACGAGAACGCGGAGGTGGACATCCCTAACGCGTGGGCGATCCGCCCACAGGGAGAGCCCCCCTGGGCGAGGAGGTAGCTCAGGATGTGAATCCTCTCTACGCTCCCCAGGGCCGCGAGTGCCTTGGCCAGGTCCGTAATCCTCCGGTCCACGGGGCGAGTATAGCCCGCTCCCCTCTAAAGTTCAACTGTCGTTGAAACGTTGAGACAAGAGGGGCGCCGAGGTAACCTCAGCGCATGGACGCGAAGGTGACCTGGCAAGAAGGGATGAGGTTCGTGGGCGTGGGGCCCTCCGGCCACCCGGTGGCGATGGATGCGGGGCGGGAGTCCGGCGGGAGCGACACCGCGCCGCGGCCGACCGAGCTCCTCCTCGCCGCCCTCGGGGGGTGCATGGGGATGGACGTGGTCTCGATCCTGGGGAAGATGCGCACCCCGCCGCGGAGACTGGAGATCGCCATCACCGCGGAGCGAGCTCCGGATCACCCGAAGGCGTTCCGCAAGGCGAGGGTCCTCGTCCGGGCGGAGGGCGTGCCCGAGGGGAACCTGCGCCAGGCGGCCCAGCTCTCCCGCGACAAGTACTGCTCCGTGGGGAACTCGCTCTCCGCCGAGATCACGGTCGAGGTCGAGGCCCGCCCGTAGCCCCTCTCGCACCGCGGGCGGTGGGCGAGGAGAGGAGGCGCACGAGGTGGGCGGCCAGCCCGTCGGCGGCCAGGGAGAACGGCCGCTCCCTGGCGAACTGCCGGGCGGCCTCGCCCATCCGCGGGAGCTCCTCCCGCCGTGCGAGGAGCTCGCTTAGGCCCTGATACAGGGACTCAGGCCGCGCGGGAACGACGCGCCCGAACTCGGGCCGCACGAGATCGCGCGCCGAGCGGTGGTCGGTGGTGAGGACGGGGAGGCCGGCGGCGAGGGCCTCCATGAGGGTCAGCCCGTAGCTCTCATGGCGGGATGGGAATACGTAGAGGTCGCCCAGGCGGAAGAAGGCGTGCTTCACTGCCCCGGAGACGTAGCCCGGGAAGTGGACCTCCACCTTCCGCAGGCCCCGCGCGAGCCGGTGCAGGGTGCGCAGGTAGCTTGTCCCGTGCATGTAGGCCGCGCTCCCGCAGATGAGGACGAGGAGCTCGCCCCCGCCTCGCCGTTCCCAGAGCCGCAGCGCCTGGAGGAGGAGGTCTTGCCCCTTCTCCGGCGAGATCCGGGACAGGGTGAGGAGCACCGGTCGGCCCCCGGGCTCGTAGCGCCGTTCGAGCTCCGCTTGCGCCTCTTCGAGATCGGGGGGTTCGGGTGCGGAGATCGTCCCCCACGGGAGGGCGAGGGTGTCGTCCTGCGTCCGCCAGGGGTAGGCGGCCGTGAGGATCTCCGCCATCCGCGGGGAGGGGACGACCAACAGGTCGCAGTGCCGGGCACAGGCCTCTTGCTTCCCGAACGCGAGCTTCGCGACGTCGGGGAGGAGGGGCGCGATGTGCGCTCGCGCGAGGGTCCGGTACGTCCGGGCAAGGCCCTGGGGGGACAGGTGGCCGCGAAGGTAGATCTGGGCGACGTAGTCCACCACATCGACGTGGAAGATCGCGGCCTGGCGGTAGCCTAGGGCCGCGATCTGGGCGAAGTCGCCGGCCTCGGCGATGTCGTTGTGGAGGACGCAGGCCTGCGACGGGTCAACGTCGCGCGCGAGTGAGCGCAGGAATCCGGTGACGCCGCGCTCGAACTGCCGGGAGAACCGAGCGTACTGCCGGATGGAGAGGCCGGCGGGATGGCCCTCCCCCCTCGGATCCCACGCTACCTGGCGGTAAGGGATCCCCGGGAGCGGCGGTCTGTCCCCGGATCCAAGGACGAGGAACGGGAACGGCCTCGTCTCGGCCCACCTCCGGACGAGGGCAGTTCCTACCGCGGCCCCTCCCCCGAGGGGGACCTCGTGCGTGTCATAACCGAGGTGTGCCCCAACGAGGATGACGTGGGCCATGCGGGAGACGCTACCGCCCCCGCCGGGGACGGGGTATCGGGAGATCGGACAACCCCCCGACGTTGGCGAGCCTCGCGCCCCCCCGGACCATGTGCGGAGCGTAGCGTTACAATCCTCTCCAGCCGATGAACCCAGTGATCGAAGGGCGGGAGCTTGGGGAGATGCGGGCGATCGTGGACCGGACGTTCCTCGTCCGCCGCGTCACGCTCTCGGTGTTTTGCGCGGTCACGTTGATCGTGCTGGGCATGCCGGGCTTCCCGTTCAACCCCGTGTTCGCCGTCCCATTCGCGTGGCTCCTCCTCACCCTGCCCTTCCAGTGGCTCCTCCGCCGCCAGCGGACCCTCCGCTCGCTTCAGAACGTGCACGCTGCGTTCCTGGCCCTCGAGAGCGTGCTCGTGACCTACCTCATCCACCGGCTGGGGGGTGTGGCGTGGGTGGGGATCCTGTTCTACCTATTCACCGTGATCTACGCGAACTTTTTCCTCCCGCCGCTGGCGGGATATGTGGTGACCGGCCTCGCCCTGCTCGGGTTCGCCCTCGTCGCCGTGCTGGAGATGATGGGCCTCATCCCGCACTACCTCCCGTTTCGGGGGGATGTGCCCCCTCACCGCGATCCGGTGCGGGTTGTGGCGACCGTCCTCGTGGGCGGGGTCGGGTTCTACGCGGTGCTGGCGTTCACGGTGCGGGCGTTCGCCACGATGTACGAGGAGCGGCGGCGGGCCTTGGCCGAGCTCTCCGCGCGGCTCCTCACGGCCCGCGAGGAGGAGCGGGTGAGGATCGCCCGGAGGCTTCACGACGAGCTGGGGCAGACCCTGGCCGCGGCGCGGTGGGCCCTCTCCGGCGGGGATCCGGCGGAAGCGGAGCGGCTCCTCAGCCTGAGCGTGGACGGGGTGCGGTCCCTGGCACGGGAGCTACGGCCCCCCCTCCTCGATGAGCTCGGCCTCGGCCCGGCGTTGGAGGCGCTGGCGGAGAGCTGCGCGGCCTCGACGGGGATTGCGGTCGAGGTGGACGTCCCGCCGGGGAGGTTCCCCCCCGAGGTGGAGACGGCAGCGTACCGCGTGGTCCAGGAGGCGCTGGAGAACGCACAGCGCCACGCCGCAGCGCGGCGGGTGGAGATCCGCCTGGCGCGAACCCGGGGGGGGATCGTGGGCGAGGTGACCGACGACGGGCAGGGGTTCGATCCGGAGAGGGCCGGGTCAGGGTTGGGCCTGTCTGGGATGAAGGAGTGGGTGGGCCTCCTCGGCGGGGAGCTCCGCGTGCGCTCCAGGCCGGGGAAGGGGACGCACGTCACGTTTTCAATTCCGTGCCATGATCCGCGCCCTGATCGTGGATGATCACCCGCTCGTGCGGGAGGGCCTCGCCCGCCTCCTCGCCGGGCAGGGGATCTCCGTCGTCGGGCTCGCCGCCGATGGAGAGGAGGGGATCCGCCTCGCCCGGAGCGAGAGGCCGGACCTCGTCCTATGGGACCTCGCCATGCCCGGGGGCGGGCTTGCCGGCCTGGCCCGGCTAAAGGAGGCCGCCCCTCAGTCCCGCATCCTCGCCGTCACCGCCCTCGACGACCCGTGGCTGGGAAGGGAGGCGGCGCGGGCGGGGGCGGATGGGTTCCTCTCGAAGGCGGCCTCCCCCGACGAGCTGCGGGGGGCGATCGAGGACTGCCTCCGCGGCCGGGGGCCGTTCCCCGCCGCCTGTGACCTCTCCCCCCGCGAGGAAGAGGTGTTCCGCCTCGTCGCGGCCGGGCTCCCCAACCGCGAGGTCGCCCGTGCGCTCGGGATCTCGGTGAAGACGGTGGAGTCCCACCTCGAAGGGCTGAAGGTGAAGCTGGGGTGCCGGACCACGGCCGAGCTTCGGGCCCGCGCCCTGCAGCGGGGAGGATAGTGCGCTCCCCCGATCGCCCCCGCGCGGGGCCTTCCCGTACGATGGTCCCCGTGAGGACAGTGATCGTGGACGACCATACCCTCGTTCGGGAGGGGATCGCCCGGATCCTGACCGAGGCCGGGTTCGAGGTGGTGGGCCAAGCGGCGTCGGGTCGGGAGGGGTGGCGGCTCGTCCGGGACACCTCGCCCGATGTGGCGGTCCTGGACGCGGCCCTGCCCGAGCTGTCCGGGGTCGATCTCTGCCGCCGGCTGAGGCGGCGCGGGGTGGCGGTGGTCGTGCTCTCGATGTTCGACGACCCGGCGTGGCGGGCCGAGGCAGCGCGGGCCGGGGCAGCGGCATACGTGCTGAAGGGCGACCCGCCCGTTTCCCTCGTGGATGCCGTCCGCCGCGCGGCCCACGGGGAGGTCCTCCTGCCCCCGCCTCCGCCGGATGCGTCCTCGCTCACCGCCCGCGAGCGGGAGGTGGTGCAGCTGGTCGCCGAGGGGAAGAAGACGTCGGAGATCGCCCATCTCCTCTCGCGGTCCGTGGCCACGGTCCGGGCGCATAAGGCATCGGCGATGCGCAAGCTCGGTGCGCACACCACCGCCGCCCTCGTCCGCACAGCGCTCGACCGGGGGCTCGTCTGCATCCCGAACTACGAGGGGGGCCATGAACATCCTTGAACGGTACCGAACCGAGATCGCGTCCTCCCTCGCCGCGGTCGTGCCTGAAGAGGGGATCCTGAGGCAGCTCATTGGGTACCCCCTCGGGCTCGTGGAGGCCGATGGCGGGCCAGGCCCGGGGATCGGGGGGAAGCTCGTTCGCCCATCCCTCGTGTGCTTCGCCTGCGAGGCGCTGGGGGAGGAGCCGGGGGGAGCCCTTCCCCTCGCGACGGCGATCGAGCTCGTCCACACCTTCTCCCTTGTCCACGATGACATCGTGGATGGGGATCGGGTCCGCCGGGGTCGGCCCACGGCGTGGGTGGTCCTCGGCGAGCACCAAGCGATCCATGCCGGGGATGGCCTCCTCGCCCTCGCCTTCCGCACCGCGGCCCAGGCGGACATTCCCGCGGAGGGGGTGGCGCGCGCGGTCGCTTCCCTCGCCGCCGCCACGGTGGCGATGGTCGGGGGGCAAGCCCGCGACCTGGAGCTCGAGGGGGCGTGCGCGGGGACGGAGCTGTACCTGGAGATGGCCCGTGGCAAGACGGGGGCCCTTCTCGGGTGCGCCCTCGAGCTGGGGGCGATCGCGGCCCGCCGCCCCGACCTCGCCCTCGCCCACCGTGCGACCGGGGAGGCCCTGGGGGTGGCGTTCCAGCTGCGGGATGATTGGCTTGGCCTGTGGGGCGATCCGCGCGCGATTGGGAAGGCGGTGGGGGCGGACCTCGTCCGAGGGAAGCGCTCGTTCCCGATCGCGTGGGCGCTGGAGCGGGATCCCTCTTTTTCCACCCTCCTCGACGAGGGGACCCCGGACGAGGCTCGGGCGCGCCTGGTCGAGCTGGGGGCGGACGAGGCGACCGCCGCCCGGGCGGAACAGCTGCTCGCTCGGGCCGAGGAGAGGGCGGGAGCCCTCCCCTGGCCGGACTGGGCAAGGGCGGCGTTCCGGGACCTCTGTCGTGGGCTCGCTGCCCGGGTGAGATGAGCCGCCCCCTGGCGATGACAGTGGAACTGGCCCGGTACCTCCTCCCCCGCCGGAGCTGGCCGGGGAAGGGGCGCCTGTTCCCGATGGTCCTCATGCTCGAGCCCCTCGAGGCCTGCAACCTGCGCTGCGCCGGGTGCGGCCGGGTGCGCGAATACACCGGCGTCATGGATCGCCTCATGCCGGTCGAGGAGGCGTTGGACGTGGCCCACCGCGCCGGGGCTCCCGTCGTGTCCGTCTCCGGTGGGGAACCCCTCCTCCATCCCCAGATCGCGGACATCGTTGACGGGCTCATTGGGCAGGGGCGATGGATCTTCCTGTGCACGAACGGCCTCCTCCTCCGGAGATCCCTCCCCCGATTCCGGCCCGACAAGCGGCTGTGCTTCGTCGTCCACCTTGACGGTACGGCCCGCGTCCACGACGAGGTGACGGGCCGCCCCGGGGCCTATGCGGAGGCAGTGGCGGCGATCGCGGCCGCCCGTGAGAAGGGGTTCCGGGTGGCGACGAACACGACCGCGTTCCACGGCTCCGATCCCGCGGACCTCCACGGTCTCTTCCGTACCCTGGCGGGGCTGGGGGTGGAGGGGATCATGCTCTCCCCGGGCTACGCCTACGAGCAGGTGCCGGAGCGGGAGCTCTTCCTCAAGCGGGAGGAGGCGGTGCGCGTGTTTCGGGAGATCCTCGATGGGGGGAAGTTCCCATTCTACGATAACCCCCTGTTCCTCGACTTCCTGCGGGGGGAGGTGACCTACCCCTGCGCGGCGTGGGCCATCCCCACCTATACGGTCCTCGGATGGCGGGTCCCCTGTTACCTCATCGCCGACCGGCACACGCCCGACCTCGGGGAGGTCCTCGATCCCGAGCTGTGGGCCCACTACGGGCCGGGGAACGACCCCCGCTGCGCGGGGTGCATGCTCCATGCCGGCTTTGAGCCGGCGAGCGTGTTTGATCTCCTCTCCCACCCGTGGAAACTCCTCCGGAGGGGGCGATGATCCTCACTGTGGCCGCGTTGAGGACGGAACTCCTCTTCACCCCCCGCCCTCGGCTGCGGGTGGGGGTGGGGGCCGGAGGGAGGGGCCGGGTTGGCGCGTGGTTGAGGGAGCGCCGTCCGGCAGGGGCCCTCGTCATTGGGTTCTCCGGCGCGACCCACGCTTCCCTGGGCGCGGGGTCGCTCGTCCTCGCGGAGGGCATCGTGTCCGATGGCCGCGATCCGATCCCGCTCGACCGTGCGCTCGTTGCGCGCGCGCGGAGGGAGCTCCCGGGCGCTACCGTGGGGGCTGTGGCCACCGTGGCGCAGCCCGCCGACCCGGCGGAGAAGGCCCGCCTCGGGCTCGATGCCCTGGCGGTGGACATGGAATCGGCCCACCTTGCCGAGGAGTTCGCCGGCCGGGGGATCCCGTTCCTCGTGGTGAGGGTCATCCTCGACGAGCTGTGGGAGGACGTAGCGCAGTTCCCCGTCCGGTGGACGGGACGGGCGGTCGCCGCGGCGCGGAAGTTAGGCCAGGCCGCGTCCGCACTGGGCCCGATCCTGGAGGGGCGATGACCCGCGTCGTCCGGGCGGGCGAGGTCGCGATCGGGGGTGGGAATCCCATCGTGGTCCAGTCCATGACCACCACCGACACCCAGGACGTCCAGGCCACGGTGGCCCAGATCTCGGCCCTGGCTCGGGCCGGCTGCGAGCTGGTGCGGGTTGCTGTCCCCGATATGGCTGCGGCCCACGCCATCCGGGAGATCAAGAAGGAGGCGAGCCTCCCCCTTGCAGCCGACATCCACTACGACCACCGGCTGGCCCTGGCCGCCTTGGCGGCCGGGGCGGACAAGCTCCGCCTCAACCCGGGGAACATCCGCGACCCGGAGAAGATCCGGGAGGTGGCCGCGGCCGCCGCGGACAAGGGGGTACCGATAAGGATCGGGGTGAACGCCGGCTCCCTCGACGAAAGATTTCTGAAACGAGGGGAGGTTACCCCGGAGGGGATGGCCGAGGCCGCCCTGTGGGAGGTCTCCCTATTGGAAGGGACAGGGTTCCGGGACATCGTCATCTCCCTCAAGGCGCATGATGTGCCGCTCACGGTGGAGGCCAACTACCTCGTGGCGAAGGAGGGGAATTGGCCGCTGCACCTCGGGATCACCGAGGCGGGGACGGAGTGGGAAGGGGCGATCCGCTCTGCGGTCGGGATCGGGATCCTCCTCGCGCAAGGGATCGGGGACACGGTCAGGGTCTCCCTCCCCGGGGATCCGGTGCGGGAGGTGGAGGCAGCGTGGGAGATCCTGAAATCCCTGGGGCTCCGAAACCGCGGCCCCTCTTACGTGGTCTGCCCCACCTGCGGCCGGACCGGGATCGACGTCGCCGGGATCGCCGCGGCGGTGCGGAAGGCCCTATCTGATGTCGCTGAGCCGGTCTCCATCGCCATCATGGGCTGCCCGGTGAACGGGCTCGGCGAGGTGGGGCGGGCAGACTTCGGGATCCTGGGAGGGAAGGGCTACGGGACGGTGTACGCCCACGGGGAGGTCGTCCTCCCCAGGGTCCCGGAGGAGAAGTTGGTGGAGGAGCTCGTGCGGGTCGTACTTGGGGAGGCGAGGGCACGTGCCTGAGGAGCTTTCCATCGCACGTCACGCGTCGACCATCGCGGAACTGGACCGGGCGATTGAGCGCGCCGTGGACTGGCTTCTGCGCCAACAGTACCCCGCCGGTTATTGGTGGGGGGAGCTGGAGAGCAATGTAACCATCACCGCGGAGCACCTCTTCTTAACCCACATCCTCGGGATCGGCTCCCCGGAGCTGTGGGACAAGATCGCCCGCTACATCCTGGGAAAGGAGCGGGAGGACGGGAGCTGGGCCAATTGGTACGGTGGGCCAGGGGACCTCTCCACCGCGGTGGAGGCCTACCTCGCCCTGAAGCTAGCCGGGGTGGATCCCGCCTCGGAGGAGATGGAACGGGCCCGGGGGTGGATCCTCTCCCGCGGGGGGGTGGAGAAGGCTCGGGTGTTCACCAAGATCTGGCTGGCGCTCCTCGGGGAGTGGCCCTGGGAGGCCACCCCCATGCTCCCCCCGGAGCTCGTCCTCCTCCCTTCCTGGTTCCCGGTGAACCTGTACTCATTCGCCTCCTGGGCTCGGGGGACGATCCTCCCCCTGGCCATCCTGCGGGTCGAGCGGCCGGTTTACCCCATCCCCGAGCATGCCAGGATCGACGAGCTCTTCCCCCGGGGCCGGGAAAATGCTGATCACTCCCTCCCCCGCAAGAAGAGCGCCTGGGGACGCTTCTTCTCTGCGACCGATGAGCTCCTCCGGGCCTACGAGCGGGTGCACATCCATCCCCTCCGCCGCCGCGCCCTGAAGCGGGCCGAGAAGTGGATCGTGGAGAGGCAGGAGGCGGACGGCTGCTGGGGCGGGATCCAGCCCCCGTGGGTGTACTCCCTCATCGCCCTCCATGCCCTGGGCTATCCTCGGGAGTCCCCGGTCATGCGCAAGGGCATCGCCGGATTTGACCGGTACGCCATCGAGGAAGAGGGGACGTGGCGCCTGCAGTCCTGCATCTCCCCGGTGTGGGATACCGGCCTGGCGATGATTGCCCTCCAAGACGCCGGGCTCGCGAGGGGCCATCCCGCCCTGGTCAAGGCTGGGGAGTGGCTCCTCGGGGAGCAGATCTTCGTGGGGGGAGACTGGCAGGTGAAGTGCACGGCCCGTCCCGGCGGGTGGGCGTTCGAGTTCGATAACGACATCTACCCCGACACCGACGACACCTCGGTGGTGTTGATGGCCCTCCAGGGGACCGAGCTCCCGGAGAAGGCCAAGGAGTTCGCCCTCTCCCGGGGGCGGGAGTGGCTCCTCGGGATGCAGTCTAGGAACGGGGGCTGGGGGGCATTCGACCGGAACAACACCCAGGTTTTCCTCCGCGAGATCCCGTTCGCCGACTTCGGCGAGCTCGTGGATCCCCCATCGGTCGACGTCACCGCCCACATCGTGGAGTTCCTGGGAAGGATGGGGTACCGGCCGGGGTTCCGGCCCCTGGACCGGGCCCTCAGGTACCTGTTCCGGGAACAGGAGCCGGACGGCCCATGGTACGGCCGGTGGGGGGTCAACTTGATCTACGGCACAGGATGTGTGCTCCCAGCTCTTCGGGCCTGCGGGTTTCCTCTGGACGATCCGCGGGTGAGGAGGGCGGTAGGTTGGCTCCTCGCCCGCCAGAACGCGGACGGCGGCTGGGGGGAGGACGTCCTCTCCTACCATGAGCCGGAGCTCAGGGGCCGCGGGCCGTCCACCGCCTCCCAAACCGCGTGGGCCCTCCTCGCCCTCCTCGCCGCCGGGGAGGAAGAAAGCGAGGCCATCCGGCGGGGGATCGCCTATCTCGTCCAGACGCAGCAGGAGGATGGCACCTGGGACGAGCCCTACTTCACCGGCACCGGGTTCCCCACCGACTTCATGATCCGCTACCACCTGTATTGCCACGTGTTCCCATTGATGGCCCTCGGCCGGGCCCGGGAGGCACGATGATCGAGATCGAGCTTGCCCGCGTGTACGGGTTCTGCCCGGGAGTGCGGCGGGCAGTGGAGATGGTGGAGGAGCACCTCCGCGAGCGGGGGCCGCTCGCCACCCTGGGGGCGATCGTCCACAACGCGCGGGTCGTGGATCGGCTCGCCTCCCGTGGGGCGCAAGGGGTGCGCTCGTTGGACGAGGTGGGGACCTCCGCCGTGGCCATCACCGCCCACGGGGCGGGGCCGAACGTGGTCGAGGAGATCCACCGACGGGGGTTGGGCCTGGTGGACACAACGTGCCCGATTGTGAAGCGCGCCCAGGAAGAGGTCCACCGCCTGAGCGAGGGGGGGTTCACCGTCCTCATCTACGGTGAGGCGACGCACCCCGAGGTGCAGGGTCTCCTGGCGTGGGCAGGGGGGAACGGGCATGCGACGCTTGTCCCATCGGATTCCCCGTTGGCCCGGGCTGGACGCCTGGCGATCGTCTCCCAAACGACGAAAGAGAGGGAGGCGTTCTGGGAGTTCGTGCAGGCCGTGGTCGGCCGGGAGCGCGGGGCGCTCCGCGAGCTGCAGGTGGTGGACACGACGTGCCCGGAGACGGGGCGGCGCTACCAAGCGGCCCAGGACCTGGCGCGGCAGGTGGAGGCGATCTTCGTGGTCGGCTCGCGAAATTCGGCCAACACCCGGCGCCTGGCGGAGGTCGTCCGCGCGACCGGTGTGCGCACCTACTTCATCGAGTCGGAGGACGAGATCCACCCGGAGTGGCTTACGGGGCTGTCCCGCGTTGGGGTCACGGCGGGGGCCTCGACCCCCGATGAGGCCGTCCAGGCGGTGATCGCCCGCCTGCGCGGGCCGAAGGCGAACCCATGAACCCCACCTACGCCGGGCCGATCCTGCGGCGGGCGACGTTCACGGTTCCCACCGACCGGGCGCCGCAGTTCATCGACATCACCGACCAGGTGGAGCGGCTCGTTCGCGAAAGCGGCGTCCAGGACGGGTTCGCCCTCGTGTTCTGTCGCCACACAACTGCGGCCATCCGGGTGAACGAGAACGAGCCCCTTCTCATCTCGGACATGGAGGAGTTCCTGAAGCGGGTCGCCCCGCGCGACCTCTACTACCGGCACAACGACTTCACCATCCGCACCGCGAACATGACCCCTGACGAGTGCCCCAATGCCCACGCCCATTGCCAACACCTCCTCCTGGGATCGAGCGAGGCGATCCCGATCGAGGACGGGAGGCTCGTCCTCGGCCGGTGGCAGAGGGTGTTCCTCGTGGAGCTGGACCGGCCACGGGAACGGGAGGTCACGGTCCAGGCCTTCGGCCATGGGTGAGGCAGGGCTTGCCGGGATCCCGCCGACGGAGCGCGTGCTCCTCCTCCCGCACTGTCTGCGCCCGAGTCAGACCTGTCCCGGCCGCCCGTCGCGCGATGGGTTCCAGTGCCCTGAGGACTGTGGGGAACGTTGTGTGATCAGGTCCCTACGCGCGGAAGCCCTCCGCCTCGGCTACAAGGGGATCTGTGTCGCCCCCGGCGGGGCGCTCGCCCTGCGGTTCGTGCGCGAGACGCGCCCGCGGGCCGTGGTCGCCGTCGCCTGCGCCAAGGAACTCCGGGAAGGGGAGGAGGCCCTGGCCGATCTCGGCCCCGCGCAACCCCTCGTCGCGGTCGTCCCCCTCTCCCGCGACGGGTGCGTGGACACGGAGGTCAACCTCGACGCGGCGCTCGCCCTCCTCCGCGCCGGGATGGGTTGACGTACCCGTTGTCCTGGAACCACGCCACCGCCCGTCGGAGCGCCTCCTGGGCCGGCGTCTGGGGGAGCCCGAGCTCGCGCACCGCCTTGCCCGGATCGTAGAACATCCGGTGGCGCGCCATCCGCACTGTGTCCGGGGTGAGCCGGGGGACCGTCCCAGTCAGGGCGCCCCATGCCGCGTTGAGGTAGGCAAGGGGAACGAGGGGGAGCGAGGGCAGGCCCACCCGCGGTGCGGGGAGTCCGCTCACTGCGGCGAGGAGGCCGAGGAGGTCCCGCATCGCGAGGTTCTCCCCTCCGAGGATGTAGCACTCCCCCGGTCGCCCCTTCTCCGCGGCGAGGACATGGCCCAGGGCCACGTCCTCCACCGCCACCACGTTCATCCCGGTGTCCACGTAGGCCGGCATCCTCCCGTTGAGGAAGTCCACGATCACCTGGCCGGTGGGGGTCGGCTTACGGTCGTACGGCCCGACGGGGAAGCTCGGGTTCACGATGACCACGGGGAGCCCGCGCGCCGCGAACTCGACGGCGACCATCTGGGCGAGGTACTTGCTCCTCTTGTAGTCCCCGACGAGGGACCGCCGGTTGGCAGGTGTTGTCTCGTCCGCCGGGCGGCCGTCCTGTCGCAGGCCAAGGGCGGCCACCGAGCTTGTGTACACGACCCGCTCCACCCTCGCCTCCCACGCCGCGCGGAGGACCTGGCGCGTCCCATCCACGTTCGTCTCGTAGATGGGCCGCCGTGGGCGGACCCACAATGAGTACAGAGCGGCAACGTGGAATACAAGTTCACATCCACCGACGGCGGCGCGCATCGCGGACGGGTCCCGCACATCCCCGTACGCCTGTTCCACGGCGAGGCCCCGGAGGTTGGCCGCCTCCCCTCCCGGGCGCACGAGGGCCCGTACCTCGTACCCCCGTCCGAGGAGCGCCCGCACGACGTTCGCTCCGATGAACCCCCCCGCTCCGGTCACCAGCGCCCGCATCGCGGCTATTCTGCATCCTCGCGGCCGGAGCGCCATCCGGGAATTGCCCAAGGCAGCCCCCAAGGGTGCGTGGCAGCACATTCCATTGGGGAAAAACATGGGGATAACGACGTGGCCCACGAAACGGGCTCGCTGCCCCACGTTCTGGACATCTGTCCTGAGTCCCGCGGACACGTGACCGAGGGTTTTCCACAGGGGGTGCCTTGACCGGGTTCCGACCCCCGGCTATACTTGCCTCGCCCGTAAGGGCATCTCTGGGAAGGCTGGTCTTTGACAAGTGGACAGGGAGAGACGGGAATCCTATCGTGGACCCTTGAGGCTAAATTGAGAGGGTATGATCCCGGCTCAGGGTGAACGCTAGCGGCGCGCCTAACACATGCAAGTCGTGCGATCGGCTTGCCGAAGCCGCAAGGCCGAGGCAAGTACGGAGCGGCAAACGGGTGAGTAACACGTAGCCAACCTGCCTCCGCGACGGGGACAACCCTCCGAAAGGGGGGCTAATATCCGATGGTCTTCTTGGGGCGGAAGCTCTGAGAAGTAAAGGCACTTCGGTGCCGCGCGGAGAGGGGGCTGCGGCCCATCAGCTAGACGGCGGGGTAATGGCCCACCGTGGCAACGACGGGTAGGGGGCCTGAGAGGGTGGCCCCCCACATGGGGACTGAGACACGGCTCCGACTCCTACGGGAGGCAGCAGTGGGGAATCTTGGGCAATGGGCGAAAGCCTGACCCAGCGACGCCGCGTGCGGGACGAAGCCCTTCGGGGTGTAAACCGCTTTTCCAGGGGAAGAATAAGGTGAGGAGGGAATGCCTCATCGATGACGGTACCCTGGGAATAAGCCACGGCTAACTACGTGCCAGCAGCCGCGGTAAGACGTAGGTGGCGAGCGTTACCCGGATTCACTGGGCGTAAAGGGCGCGTAGGCGGTTTGGCAAGTCGCCTGTGAAAGCCCCCGGCTCAACTGGGGGAGGTCGGGCGAAACTGCTAGGCTGGAGGACGGCAGAGGAAGGTGGAACGACCGGAGTAGCGGTGAAATGCGTAGATACCGGTCGGTATCCCGATGGCGAAGGCAACCTTCTGGGTCGTTCCTGACGCTGAGGCGCGAAAGCGTGGGGAGCAAACCGGATTAGATACCCGGGTAGTCCACGCCCTAAACGATGTGGGCTAGGTGTCGGGCGAGCAGTCGCTTGGTGCCGCAGCTAACGCGTTAAGCCCACCGCCTGGGTAGTACGGCCGCAAGGCTAAAACTCAAGGGAATTGACGGGGCCCCGCACAAGCGGTGGAGCATGTGGTTCAATTCGATGCAAACCGAAGAACCTTACCCGGGCTTGACATGCTGGTGGTACTGACCCGAAAGGGAAGGGACCCATGGCCTTCGGGCGCTTGGGAACCAGCACAGGTGCTGCATGGCTGTCGTCAGCTCGTGTCGTGGGATGTTGGGTTAAGTCCTGAAACGAGCGCAACCCCTGCCGCCCGTTGCCAACGGACCCTTCGGGGTGCCGGGGACTCAGGCGGGACTGCCGGCGAATAGCCGGAGGAGGGAGGGGATGATGTCAAGTCCTCATGGCCCTTATGTCCGGGGCTACACACATGCTACAGTGCCCAGCACAATGGGTCGCCAACCCGCAAGGGGGAGCCAATCCCATCAAAACTGGGCATGGTTCGGATTGCAGGCTGCAACCCGCCTGCATGAAGCCGGAATCGCTAGTAATCGCGGGTCAGCCAAACCGCGGTGAATACGTACTCGGGGCTTGTACACACCGCCCGTCACGCCAACCGAGTGGGGGGTACCTGAAGTCGTCCGATGAGGGCGCCGAGGGTGTCCTTCATGAGAGGGGCGAAGTCGTAACAAGGTAGCGGTACGGGAACGTGCAGCTGGATCACCTCCTTTCTAGGGAGTAACTTTGGTAACACCCAGTCTTCCCGCCCGATAGGGCCCGTCGTCCCCCTGTTCACAGCACATCCGCGCGTCCGAGGATGGACGCGCTTCTTTTTGGGGGAGTCCGAGGAGTCCCTTCCGAGGCACCCCAATTCCTTCCGTTCCCTTCCTCCCCCAGGGTAGGCTGGCGTCACTATGGAAACCACCCAAACGAGGAACCTTCTCACACGGGATGACCCCATCTGGACCACAGGGGATCGGCTGCGGGTGCTGGCCCGTGAGACCGTGTACCACCCGGGGACCCCCAGTACCGCGATGTACCTCGTCGAGGAGGGGCGGGTGAAGCTTTCCTACCTGCATCCATCGGGGAAGCGGATCACGCTTGCCCTGCGTGGTCCGGGCGAGGTGTTTGGCCAGATGGCCATCGTGGGGGAGAAGCGGCGCCGCCATCATGCCGAGGCGCTCGAGGACACCGAGCTCGTCCGCGTCGAGAAGGATGCCTTCCTCCTCGCGGCGCGGCAGCGGCCGGAGGTGTACTCCGCCCTGTTGGGAGTGTTCGGGCTGTGGGTGCAGGAGCTCGAGGAGATCGTGGAAGACCTCGCATTCCGCGATATCCAGACCCGGCTGTCGCGGCAGCTTCTCCGCCTGTCGAACGAATACGGGGTGAAGACCAAGAGCGGGATCATGATCGGGTTCCGCCTGACCCACCGCGACCTCGCGGAGATGATCGGGTCGGCGCGGGAGAATACGACCGTGGTCCTGAACAGGTTCGAACGGGAGGGGATCCTCGACAAGCGCCGCTACCAGATCGTGATCAAGGACCTGGAGGGGCTGAAGGAGAAGTGCCAGTCCTAACGGAGTGGGATCCACGGTGGGATGAGGCGGCCCACGGGGCCGCCTTCCTCTTTGTGTCTAGCTCCGCGCGGCTCTCCTGGGGGCCTGGCCAGGCTCTGGAGTTCGTCGCGACGCTACCTCCGGCCCGCCAAGGCCTGCCACAGGGCCGTGTAGTCCGCCCGCGGGTTCCAGAAGAGGTAACCGTCCGCCCCCTCCTCCTCTGCGGCGCGGATCTGGGCGGAGATGTAGTCCGCCATGCTCATCCCGCCCGGGATCGCCATCTCGAACGCCTGGAGGTAGGGGCGGATGGGGATCGTGGTGCGCGCTGTGCTGTCCGCGAGCGCTTGGAGGACTGTCCCATACGGATCGTCCTTGAACGCGCGCTCCATGTAATGGGACGGGTAGAGCATCGGGGAGACAGTGTCCACCCAACGCGCCATCCCCTCGAGGTGCTGCCCGATCGGATCGCTGCGGTGGGCGTTCCAGGGGAACGTCACCCGCCCGTACACGTCCACCGATAGTGGCAGATCCAGACGGGAGCGGGCCTGGGCGAGGAACGCTTCCACCGCCTGGCAGCGGGGGGAGTAGTCGGGGCCGATCGGCCCATCATCCGGGAACCGGATGTAGTCAAATTGGATCTCGTCGAACCCCGCTTGCGCGACCTCAGCGGCGAGGTCCAGGTTGTAGGCGGTCGCCGCGGCGACGGTGGGCAGGACCCACGGCGCGGTGGCGAGGCCGAGGTGGCGGGCGAGGAACGGGTCGTAGAACACCACCTGGCGGGCGATCGCGTACATCCCCCGGTCGTGGATCGCCCGAACGAGGGCCGGGAGGTCGAGGAGCGGCTTCACCGCCCCACACTGGCGGGCGAGGGCCACCTGAGACGGGTAGCACACCTCACCGTGGTTGTTCTTCACGTCCACGACCACCGTGTTGAGCCCGTACTGGGCTAGCTTGTCGAGGACCTCGTCCAGGAGGGTAGCCTGGCTTGCGGCGTAGGCGGTGAGGTACACGCCCCGTCGGTCGTGGATCGAGGCTGTCGGAGGAGGGGGGGAGCTGAGCACAGCCGGTGTCGGGGCCTGTCCCCACCAGTGGAGCGCCACCAGTCCAATGATCAGGGCGAGGAACGCGGCTTTGTAGTGGTTCGTCATGGGGCGGCTCAGCCTAGCCGGTGCTGCCCGCCGCGGCAGGGACCCCGGTCCTGGGGGCGGCAGAACTTGACCCTCCGCGCGGGGTACCATTCGTCCATGCCCGTGCGCTTCGTGGTTTCCGGCCGTCCGTTGTCCGCATCGGGGTTCCTGTTCGATAAGGACGGGACCCTGGTCACCTTTGATCACTGGCGGGCGGTGATGGCGGAGCGAGCACGGCGGATCGCGGCGGCCCTTGGGTTGACCGAGCACGAGCACGCCGCGCTGCGGCGGTTCATGGGGCTCGATCCAGCGCGGCCCGAGGACGCGACGGGGGGCCTCATCCCCGTTCCCCGCGCCGACGCTGAGGAGGCGACCGCCCTCTACCTCGCTAGGGACGGGAAGGGGGAGGAGATGCGATCCCTGGTGGCGCGGGCGTTCCGTGAGGTGGATGAAGCGTTCCCCTTCGAGCGCTACCTCCGTCCCACCCCCGGGGCGGAAGAGGGGCTGCGGGCGATCCGGCGGGCGGGAGGCCGCACGGCGATCGTCACCCACGACGCGAGTGCGGCGGCCCAGCGCCACCTGGCGGCGCTGGGGTGGACGGAGCTCCTCGACGCGGTGATTGGGCTCGAGATGTGCGCGGAGCGCAAGCCGAGCCCGGGGCCCCTCCTCGCTGCCTGCCGTGCCCTCCGTCTCGCCCCGTCGGAGACGGTGATGGTGGGGGACACGGCGAGCGACCTCGCGGCCGGGCGTGCCGCGGGGTGCCAGCTCACGGTGGGGGTGCTGACCGGACTGGGGAAGGAGGAGGACCTGGCGCCCGTCGCCGATGCCGTTCTACCCGATCTGACGGCGGTGGAGTTCCTGTGAAGCGGCGCCCCGCTCACTGCCCCTCTGGTGGGCCCGCCTGGACTCGAACCAGGGACCTCGCGCTTATCAGGCGCGCGCTCTAACCACCTGAGCCACGGACCCCAACGGGCCCATCTTAGCCGCGCCCCTCTGCCCCCTCAACCGCGCGTTCCGCCCAGGGACCCGCGCTCTGGTTGTGCGAAGAAACCAGACGCGCTACCATCCTTCCACACTGGATAGGAGGAACCCGATGGCCAAGAACGTAATCGAGCTACTCAAGGATGTCCCGTTGTTCTCGTCCTTCAGCGAGAAACATCTCCAGGCGGTGGTGAGGACGGCGAAGGAGATGGAGTTCCCGTCTGGGACGGCGATCGTGAAGGAAGGGGACCGAAGCAAGGTCGGGTTCTTCCTCATCCTGGACGGGCAGGTCGAGGTGCGCAAGGGAACAAAGGTCCTGTCCCGCCTCGGTGCGGGCCAGTTCTTCGGGGAGATGGCGGTGCTCGACGGCCAGCCGCGGTCGGCCGACGTCGTCGCCGTGACGCCGACGAAGTGCCTCGTCCTCGCCAGTTGGGACATCAAGGCGCTCATCACGACCTACCCCGACATCGCCCTCGAGCTGATCGGCGAGCTCACCCGCCGGCTGCGCCAGACGAGCATGGCCCTCTCCGAGTAGCAGGAGCCCGGTGCGGGGGGGCACGCCGGGCCCCTCAGGGGTGCGATGGTCCCTCGATTGAAAGCGAGAACGAGACGAGGTCCAGCTGGTACTCGCGTACTACCCGCCCATCCTCCTCGTCCCGTCCCTCGATCGCGACCCAGTTCTTGGTCGCACTGCTTCCCCAAGCCGTGCCGCTGTGGACCCGCAGCCTGGGCCGCGATCCCGCGAGGTCCGTCCGCGTCTCCGCTCGGTACTGGAACTGCGTGGCCTCGACCGGAGAACCGGCCACCTCCACGACGGCCGTGTCCACGGGTTCGATGACGATCCGGTGGACCACCTCCCCCCGCGGCACCCCAGCGGACTCAATGGGGATCCGCCACTCCCACACCGCCGGCCCGGCTCCGTCCCCGAGGATCCCGACCCGGGCCGCACCCTCCTCGGGCTGGTACGAGACGTCGTACCACAGGAAGAGCGTCGGCAGTGGCCACCGCAGCACCCTCGCGCCCTCGACGAGGTAGACCCTCTCCTCCCAGATTTCGGAGAACCCGTACCTCTCTGACTCCACCTGCACAACCCAGGTCCACATCGTGACTCCCAGATCGTACGGGGCATCGAATGACCCCCCCACGACGGTCATCGTGAGTCCGTACTGGTGGTGAAAGGTGGGCCCCGTGAACGGCTGTGGGTTCTCGACGTAGGTGACCTGGTAGGTCCAAGTGTCCCCTACTCGCCATGCTTCTTCCCAGTTAGCCAGAGCCACGGCGTGGCCCAGGCCCAGCGCCAGGATCGCTAGAACTGACATGCGCAACGTACGCACCCGTACCACCTCCCTCCTCATCAATAAGCTACCGGCTCGAACCCGTAAGGTATAGCTGACACGCAACTGCACACGACGCTGGTCTGTAAGCACGTCCAGACGATGGGGCAGCCCGCAATGCAACTGTGTATGCAGGGAGGGCACCACCACCAGAGAAACTCGCACATGTTTACGCACATGGGGTCGACGTCCTGGTGCCACCAGACACATACTTCCTCGCAGTGGCGGACCTGGCCGAGCCAGCGGATCGCGTCTTCGCACGCCGGACAACCGGGGACGACCACAAACAGGGAGGCCCACCGCCCCCGGGCGAGATCGGTGGGAGCGATATTCGATCTCTCAGCCGCAGCGATGAACCCGGGGGACAGGAGGAAGCCGGCGCTCGTCAGAAGTGCGGCGAGGATCGTCATCGGTCCCCCGTACTTGGTCAATTCACTTTTACCTCGGGTGCGCACGGGTGTCAAGCCGACCGTGCGACGATGGGGTCAGGGGTTCAGTCCAACGGAGCTTGAGGCGGGCCGGCCCGCGGCGAGTGCCGTCCGGACCCGGTCCAGAAGGCGGACCATGAACCGCACGTTGTGGAGGGTGGCGAGGCGGTAGTAGGAGAGCTCGCCCGTCTGAACGAGGTGCCGCAGGAACGCCCGCGGGTACTGGGCGCAGGTCGGGCAGTCGCAGCCCTCCTCGACGGGCCGGTCGTCGCGGGCGAACCGGGCGTTCTTGATCGCGATCCGGAATCCTTCCTCGGCCAGCGTGAGGAGGACCCCGTTCCGGGCGAGCCGCGTCGGGGCAGCGCAGTCGAACGTGTCCACACCGCGATCCACCGCAGCGAGGATGTCCTCCACTCCCCCGATCCCGAGGAGGTGCCGGGGCCGATCCTCGGGGAGCTCGGCGACCGTCCACTCGATCACGCGGAGCATGTCGTCTTTCGACCGACCCAGCGATCCGCCGATCGCGACCCCGGGGAACCCCAGTGCCGCGATCGTCCGCGCTGAGGCCCGTCGGAGCTCCTCGTATGCCCCGCCCTGGACGATCCCCCACAGAACCTGGCCTGGGTTCGGCCCGAGATCCTTCGTTTTCGCGAACGCGGCGAGCGCCCGCTCCGCCCAGCGATGGGTGCGGTCCATCGCCGCCCGGGTGTAGGCGTGGTCGTGGAACGGGGATGTGCACTCATCCAGCGGGAGGATCACGTCCGCCCCGAGCAGGCGCTCGAGGCGGACCACCTCCTCCGGGGAGAAGAACACACGGGAACCGTCGACCACGGATCGGAAGTGGGCTCCCTCCTCGGTGAGGGCCACGAGGGACTCCCCCTCCGGCTTCGGCGGGGCATCGCCGGGGAACATCGTTGCGATCTTCCCCACCCCGTGGACCTTCCCCGCCCCGAGGCTGAACACCTGGAACCCGCCGGAGTCCGTGAACCATGGGCCCGTCCAGCCGGTGAACCCGTGGAGCCCGCCGAGGGAGGCGATCGTCTCCGCCCCCGGCCGGAGGGAGAGGTGGTACGTGTTCCCGATCAGGGCCTCGACCCCCAGGCCGCGGAGGTCATCCACCCCAAGGGCCTTCACCGTGCCCCGGGTGGCCACGGACACGAACGCCGGGGTGCGGATCGTCCCGTGCGGGGTCGTGAGCTCCCCCAGCCGGGCTGCGGATCCCGTCGCGCGGGTGAGGACTCTGAACATGGTCAGTAGAACGGGGTCAGGACGCGGGGGTGGGGAATGGGCAGCCGCTCCTGGGACAGGTTCCATAGCATCCAATCCACCTCGAACGGGAGGACGCTCCTCCCGCCGGCGCGGAGGGTGGAGGTGAGCTCCTCGACGGCCACGACCGTCGCCGCCCGCAGTTCCACCTCCTCCGCGGATCCCGCTGCGAAGGGGATCTGGCGGCGGATCCGCCCGGCGAGCGTGGGGTGGAGGACGAGCGCCCTGTGGGCCGCGAGGAGCTGGGGAAGCTTGTAGTCGGCGAACGCCGTCAGCCAACCGAGGTCGCGGAGCGCACCCGGGCCCTCTCCCCCAAACGTCCCCGCGAGGTCGGCGCACAGGATCTGGGCCCGCTTGTGGAAGAACACTTCCCGGCCGCGGTACAGGGCCGCGTCGCGGAACAGGGGAAGATGGGCGGTGACGAGCTCGACGAGCCGCCGACACGAGCCGCTCGCCCGGGCGAAGAACTCCTGGGCTGACCCGAACCGGAGGAGGGCCTCCCCCACCTCCTGGAGCGCCCGGACCCGCCAGGGGAGGAGGGGGATCCCCCCAAGGACGTCCCTGACCCAGTCGCTACTGATACGCTGGAGGGCCGCGGGGGCGAAGAACGGCGGGTCATGTTCCGCCGCCTGGCGTAGCGCATAGGCGAGGGCAAAGTAGCCGGTCAGCCTTCCCCCGTCCGGCCCGGGCACGGACCACTTCTCCCCCGTGGTCGGCGAGGGGGGCCAGAAGCAGAAGTTGAGCGCGTCGAGGGCCAGGAGGTACCGCAGGGTGAGCTCCTCCTCGCCGCGGAAGTGGTACCGACCCTCCCACCCGACGGGCGGCACATCCCGGAGCTCGGTCGCGAGGGCCGCGATCCCGGCGGGATCCATGCGCACCCACCTCGCCGCGCCCATGATCCACTGTGACCCCGCTCGCACTGGGTTCTCCATCGGTTGCTACACCCCGAGGAGGGAGAGGGATTTCCCGAACCTGCGCTCAGCCTCGCGGGCCAATTCCGGGGGGATCCCCTCCTTGGCCAGGCGCAGTGCCTCCTCCCGGGCCCTCTCCAGGAGCGGAAGATCGCGCCCGAGATCCGTCGCCCGGAGCTGGGACACGAACCCGGACTGCTCCGTGCCGAGGAGGTCCCCGGGACCGCGGATGCGGAGATCGGCCTCCGCGATCTTGAACCCGTCCGTGAGGTCGCGAAACGCCGCCAGCCGCTGGCGCGCCTCGTCGGTCGTCGGGTCGCCGATCGCGTAGCACACGGCGGGCTGACCCTTGCGCCCGATGCGGCCCCGCAGCTGGTGCAGCTGGGCGAGTCCGAACCGGTCGGCGTGCTCGATCACGAGGAACGACGCATCGGGGACATCGAGCCCAACCTCGACCACAGTCGTCGCCACGAGGAGCTGGACCTCCCCTGCCCGAAACGCCGCCATCGCCGTCCGCTTGTCCTCGGACGGCATCTGGCCGTGGAGGAGGGCGATCCCGTGTTCGGGGAACCGTGCGCGCAGCTCCTCGTACCCCTCCGAGGCCGCCCGCAGGTCGAGCTCCTCCGACTCCGCGACGAGGGGGAACACCACGTACCCCTTCTCTCCCCGCCGAAGCCAGTCCCCTACGTCCCGGTAAGCATCCTCCCGCCGGGACTCCGCCAGCCACACCGTGCGCACGGCTCCGCGCGAGCTCGGCATCTCGTCGAGCACGGACACCGCGAACTCGCCGTACAGGGTGAGGACCACCGTGCGCGGGATCGGGGTCGCGGACATGACGAGGATGTTCGTGCCCTTCCCCTTCGCCTCCAGCGCCGCCCGTTGGACGACCCCGAACCGGTGCTGCTCGTCCACCACTGCCAGGGCGAGATCGCGGAACGCCACGTCCTCCTCGATCAGGGCGTGGGTGCCCACGACCAAGTCCACCTCCCCGTCCGCGATCGCTCGGAGGAGGTCGCGTCGCTCCTTGCGCCCCAACCCGCCGGCGAGGTACCCCACCCGCACCGGGAGGTCCTGCATCAGGTCCTGCACCACGAGGTGGTGTTGCTCGGCGAGGATCTCCGTGGGGGCCATCACCGCCGCCTGGGCCCCGGCCGAGACGGCCATCACGCACGCGGCGGCGGCGACCACGGTCTTCCCCGACCCGACGTCGCCCTGGAGGAGGCGCAGCATCGGCTGCGGGGAGCGGAGGTCCTGCTCGATTGCGTGCACGGCCCGCTGTTGGGACGGGGTGAGGGCGAATGGGAGCCCGTTCACGAACCGGTCGAGGAGCGTCCGGTCCGGGGCGAGGCTCCGTCCCCCGCTGGGGATGGGAGCGCGGCGCTGCACGATCCCCAGCTGGAGGAGGAGGAGCTCCTCGAACGCCAGAGCCCGCCGGGCGGCCTCGAAGTCGGAGGGGTCCGCGGGGGCATGGATCCGCACGAGGGCGTCGCGGCGCGTGGGGAGGCCAAGGCGATCCCGGATCTCCTTCGGCACCACGTCGTCCACCTGCCCCCCGAACCGGTGGAGGGCATGGCGGATCAGGTTCTGGAGGATGGGCTGGGTGAGGCCCTCCGTGGCCGAGTAGATCGGGACCCAGCGCCCAGTCTGGAGGCCCGTCCCCTCTTCTTCCCACACCGGGTTCTCCAGCTGCATCTCCCCGTACCGCAGTTGGGCCTTGCCGTACAGGGCGTATCGCCCGTCCTGGACGATCTGGTCCCAGATCCACGGCTGGTTGAACCAGATCGCGAACAGGAGCCCCGTGCCATCATCGAGGGCGACCTTGACCAGTTCGAGGCCCCGCCGGACCTTCACCCGTGACTTGGCGCGCACCGTCCCCCGGACGAGCACGACCTCGCCATCCCGCACCTGGGCGATCGGGCGGAGCTGGGAGCGGTCCTCCAGGCGGCGGGGGAAAAACGTGAGCAGGTCTTCCACGGTGCGGATCCCGAGCCGGCTGAGGAGCTCGGCCCGCTTCTTGCCCACCCCGGGCAGGCGGGAGACGGGGATCGCGGACAGGGGTTCCGGGGGGTGGGGGGTCGCCAGCCACAGTTCAAGCGCAGCAACCGCGTGCGCCCGGGACTTCGGGTCGCGGTCGGCGTAGCCGGACACGAGATGGGATGCCTCGGGGAGGTGGCGGGCGATGAAGTCCTCCAGCCCTCCCACGACGGCCGTGTCGGCGAACGCCTTCTCCCGTTCCAGCGCGAGCACCTTCTCGACCACCGCGCGCTGGGCTTTCCCCCGGTCCGTTGTCGGCATGATCGGATCCCCCTATACTAAAGGACCTGGAGGAGGCGATCCAAACTGGAGATCCTGACGTATCCGAGCCCGATCCTGCGCCGTCCGACGCGGCCGGTCGAACCGGGGAGCCGCGAGGCTCGCGACGTCGCGGATGCCCTGCGCGCTGTGTTTGCGAAGATCGAGGCCCATGGCTTGGCCGCGAACCAGATCGGCCTCCCGGTGCGTGCGGCTCTCGTCCGCCTCGGGGACGAGGAGTGGGTGTTCTTCAACCCCGAGATCATCGCGCGGAGCGAAGAGCTGGAGGTGGAGTGGGAGGGATGTCTGTCCCTGCCAGGGGTGGAGGCGGAGGTTCCGCGGGCGAAGGAGGTGGTGGTGCGGGCCCTCGACGAGACCGGGGCGCCAGTTGAGCTCCACCTGTCCGAGCTCGAGGCCCGCATCCTGCAGCACGAGGTGGATCACCTCGACGGCGAACTGTACGTGGACCTCCTTCCGAGGGACGAGCGCCGGCGGGTCCTCGCCGAATTCCGTGCCGCCCGCGACCAGCGCGAAAAGAGGGTATCTTCGCTCCAGTAAGGCTGCGGATCGCGTTCGCCGGCACGGGATCGTTCGGCGTGCCCGCCCTCCATCGGCTCGCCGAGAGGTATGGGGTCCTCCTCGCCATCACCCAGCCCGATCGGCCCGCTGGGCGGGGCCTCAAGCTGACCCCGCCTCCGGTCAAGGTCGTCGCCCAGGAGCTGGGGATCCCCATCCTCCAGCCGCGCACGATCAATGCTCCTTCCGTCCTTGACCAACTCCAGGCGCTCGACCTCGACGCCCTCGTCGTGGCTGCGTTCGGGCAGTTCCTGCGTCCGGCGGTGTTTGGGCTCCCGCGGCTGGGGACGGTGAACATCCACGCGTCCCTCCTCCCCCGCTACCGCGGCGCAGCGCCCGTGGCGTGGGCGATCATCCGCGGGGAGCGGGAGACCGGGGTCACCACGTTCGTCCTCGACGAGGGGATGGATACCGGGCCCGTCCTCCTCCAGCGAGCGGTCGCCATCGGGCCGGATGAGACGGCGGGGGAGCTCGAGGCGCGGCTCGCCGCGGTGGGGGCGGACCTCATCGTGGAGTCCCTCGACGGGATGGCGAGGGGGGAGGTCGTTCCCCGACCCCAACCGGAGGGGGGGACGCTCGCCCCCAAGCTTCACAAGGAGGACGGGCGGATCCGGTGGGAGTGGGAGGCGCGGCGGATCCACGACCTCGTGCGCGGCACGAACCCGTGGCCCGGCGCCCACACGACCCTCCGGGACAAGCTGGTGAAGGTCCACCGCACGCGGGTCGTGGACGAGGCAGCGGCGGAAGCACCGGGAGGGACGATCCTCCCTCGCCGGGACCGCTTCCTTGTCGCCGCGGGGCGCGGGGTCGTGGAGGTCCTCGAGATCCAGCCTGCGGGGTGCCGTGTCCTCTCTGGCCCCGAGTTCGCCCGCGGCTACTGCCGGGATCAGGGGGGGAGATTCTTCTGAAGATGGGTCCACACTGTGGCATCAAGGAGGAATGATGGGAAACCAAGAGGATATCCTGAAGGGAGCGTTGCTCCTGGAGAAGCGAAGCAAGGCGCTGTACGAGGGGAGTGCGCAGGGCGCCCAGAGCGCGGCGGTGCGGGAGATCTTCCTCACCCTGGCCCACGAGGAGGGGCGCCACATCGAGGTCCTGTCCCAGGCGTTCGCGGACCTCATGCGCACGGGCCGGGTGAGCACGGGGGCTCCGGCGGAGGGGCCGGCTGACATCGCGGGTGGCGTGCTCACGGAGGCGGTGAAGGCGGAGCTCTCCGCTGCTTCCTACGAGGCGGCGGCGCTCTACGCCGCGATGGCGCTCGAGGAGCGCGCGGTCGCGTTCTACTCTGAGGCGGAGCGCACATCGTCCGGCGAGGCCAAGGCCCTTTACAGCTGGCTTGCCCGCTGGGAGCGGTCCCACCTCGATCTCCTCACCTCGCTCGACCAGGAGCTGCGCCAGAAGGTCTGGAACGACCAGCGCTTCTGGCCGTTCTAGCCAAGCCACATCGGGTCAGGGTCCACCCGTAGCCACGGCGGGAGGTGGGGGAGGGCATGGGCGAGGAGGTCCACCACGTCCCTTCTTCCCCGCACGAGGAGCTGGGCGCGGGGGACCCCACGGCGGGGGAAGAGGCGGGCCGGCCCGAGGACCTCGAACCCGCGCCGGGCGAGGTCTTCCGCCACGGCTCCCGCCTTCGCCTCGGCTTCCCGGCCGGTGGCGATCAACCGCACGAGGCGGGAGAACGGGGGATAACGCAGGCTCTCCCGGTACTTCATTTCCTCCGTGTAGAAGGCCGCGTAGTCCCCGGCCAGGGCGGAGCGGATCGCGTAGTAGTCCGGCTGGTCGGACTGCACGATCACCTCGCCGGGGCGCTCCCCTCGCCCGGCCCGGCCCGCGGCCCCGGCGATGAGCTGGTAGGTCCGCTCCCCGGCACGGAAGTCGGGGACCGATAGGAGCTGGTCAGCATTCAGGATCCCGACGAGGGAGATCCCCGGGAAATCGAGACCCTTCCCCACCATCTGCGCCCCGACGAGGATCTGGACCTCGCTGCGGGCGACGGAGGAGAGGATGCGGTCCCGATCCCGCGCCGTGTCGGCGTCGAGGCGGGCCACGGTGGCTTGAGGGAAGAGCCGCTTCGCCTCGTGTTCGGCCCGCTCCGTTCCTGCCCCGAACAGGTGAAACCGCGTCTCCCCGCAGTTCGGGCACGACGGATCCCGCACCACCCTCCCGCAGGCGTGGCACCGGAAGGCCCGCTCGGAGAGGTGGAACACGAGGGGGATCTCGCACTGGGGACAGCGGAGGATCGCGCGGCAGCGGCAAACGGCGCCGGTGTAGAACCCAAGGCGGTTGATGAAGAGGAGGACCTGGCCGCCTCGGGCGAGGTGGCGCCCCATCGCCTCGACGAGGATGGGGCCGATCACGTCGTCTCCCCGCGGGGTAACCCGGACCGCTGGTGGAGCGCCGACGACGCGGTCCGGAAGGGGGAGGAGCCCGATCTCGCCCCGTTCAGCACGGAAGTAGGTCTCGACGGAGGGCGCGGCCGCGCCGAGGACCACCGCCGCTCCCTCCCGGTCCGCCCGCAGCTCGGCTACCGTGCGGGCATGGTAGTAGGGTGCCATCTCCTCCTGCTTGTAGGAGGGCTCCCCCTCCTCGTCGAGGACGATCAGGCCCAGGTTCGGGAGCGGGAGGAACGCCGCCGATCGTGTGCCCACCGCACACCAGACCTCGCCCCGCTGCGCGCCGTCCCACGTCCGCCACCTCTCCCCCGGCGGGAGCTCCCCGAAGTAGGTCTCCGGAGGGGAGCCGAGGACGCGCGCTGCCCGCGCCCACAGCTGGGGGAGGAGGGATACCTCCGGGGCGAGGAGGAGCGAGGTCTTACCTTGAGCGCGTGTTTCGGCGGCGGAACGGAGGTAGACCTCGGTCTTCCCCGACCCCGGGGGCCCGAACAGGAGGTACACCCGGCCGTGGCCGATCCCGGCGCGGATCGCCTCCACCGCTTCCCCCTGACGCGGGTGAAGTGTGATCGCGTGGCCCTCTTCTCGGTACGAGAACGGGAGTCGCCGTGGCCGGAGGATCCCGGCGCGGAGGAGGGAGCCGACGGCCCGGCTCCCGCCGGGGATCTTTCGCAGCTCCCCGACCTCGGTCGTCCCTGCCGCGACGGCGGCGAGGACCCGTGCCTGGGCTGGGCTGGGGAGCGCGGCCGTCGGCGGGGAGGCTGCGTCGGGGGATAGGGCCAGCTCCACCTCCCTCGCTCGGCTTCGGCTTGGAGGGGGGACGAGCCGGCCCAGCGCGAGGCCGTGGCCCACGAACGACTGACGGGCGACCGCAGCGATGAGCTCTAGGGTCGAACCGGGCAGGGCAGGGCCCGACGTGGCCTCGATCGAGAGGAGGCGCCCCGGGAACGCCGGCTCGTGGGCGAGCTCCACCACGATCCCCCACATGTGACGCGTTCCGAATGGGACGCGCACGCGATCGCCGATCGCCACGGCTAGATCCGGCGGGACCTCGTAGTCGAACGGGGCGGCCCGGGGGACGGGAAGGGCCACCCGCGCGATCACGCCGTGCCCTCCCGGTGGCGGAGGTAGCCGAGCACGCCGCGGACAGCCATCGCGAGGTCGCCCCGGGCAGGGCCCGGCGGGATCAGGCCCTCCCTGGCTGCGTCAGCCACGACGCTCGCCGCGAGCTCCTCCTCCGCGACCTGGCTCCGCCACAGCCGCCTCACCCGCTCCACCCACGCCGGGAGGAGGCGGGCGTACTGGGAGAGGAGATCGGGGGACCCGGGCCCGAAGTGGGTGAAGAGGAGCAGCCTCGGGTCAAGGTCCGCGAGGCGGTGCAGTGTAGCGAGCGACGCCTCGAGGTCGAAGCTCGGGGGGACGGTGGATGGAAGGAGCGTCCCCTCCAGGTACAGCCCAACGGCGTCCCCGGTGAAAAGAAGGTTTTCCCCGTCAGCGAAGTAGCACAAGTGGTGGGGGGCGTGTCCCGGCGCATCCACGGCCCGGAGGCGGAACCGCCCCCCGGGAAACGCCTCCCCATCCTGGGCCACGTGGAGGCGCCCCTCGGGGACCGGGTCCATCGTCCCGTACAGGGGGAACCGATCGCGGACCGCCTCCCGCACCGAGGCGACGAGCCGCGCTGGGTCCACGAGATGGCGTGCCCCCCGCGCATGCACGACGGCGCGCGCCTTCGGCAGCTCCTGGAGGAGCCCCCCTGCCCCCCCGGCGTGGTCGAGATGGATGTGGGTGAGGAAGATCCACCCCACGTCATCGCGGGCGATCCCGAGGTGGGCCAGCGCGGCGAGGATCCGGTCGCGGGCGAGCGAGGTCCCCGCCTCGACGAGGGCCGCCGGTTCTCCGGGGAGGATGTAGACGCCGCCTTGGCGGGGGGCGCCGAACTGGTCCACGTCGAGGAGCCACACCTCGGGGTGGACCTCGGTGAGCGGGGGGGCCGTCACAGGAACCACCCCGTGGCGATCCCCAGCCAGAGGAAGGCGCTGGCGATCAGGCAGGAAAGGAGGGCCACCGGGATCCCGTCGCGGAGCCAGGCCCGGGCCTTCACTCCCTGGTGGGTTCGGTCAGCGATGGAGATGAGAACCATGTTCGCCGCTGAGCCTAGTGGGGTCCCGTTCGCTCCCAGTCCGATCCCGAGGGAGAGGGCCCACCACAGGGGGGTGAGGGGGATCCCCGTCCCCGCCAGGCTCCGCACGACGGCGGCGAGGGTGACCGTGGTCGGAATCGCGCTCAGGACCCAGCTCAGGCCAGCCCCAACCCAGAGGAGGATCAGGGCCAGGAGGAGCGTGGACCCGCCGGCGAGGCCCACCGTCCATCGGCCGACCACGGCCAGGGCCCCGCTCGCCTCGAGCCCGCCCGTGAGCACGAGGAGGGAGGCAAGGAAGATGAGGAGGTCCCACTCTACGCCGTGCAGGAACGCCTCCACGTTTGGCCGGACGATGAGGGCGCACAGGGCAGCCCCGATGAGGGCGACCACGCCTGGGGTGAGGCCGAGGGCGCTGTGGGAAGCGAACAGGGCGAACACGAGGCCCAGCACGGCCACCAGCTTCCCCATCGCCTGGGGATGAGTGAGCGCCCGGCGCTCATCCATCGCCATCACCGCCTCCACGTCCGCAGCGTGGGGGGTAGCCAGCCGTCGGAACCGGGCGAGGAGGAATGCCATCGCGGCCGCGAAAACGACGAGGGCCACGGGCAGGGTGTGGGTGAGGAACGCGTTGAACGAGAACCCCGCCGCTGACCCGATGAGGATGTTCGGCGGATCGCCGGTGAGGGTCGCGGTCCCCCCGATGTTGGAGGCCATCGCCTCCATGAGGAGGAGGGGCCCCGCAGGGATGGCCAGCACCTCGGCCACGGAAATCGTCACCGGGACCACGGTGAGGAGGGTGGTTACGTTGTCGAGGAACATCGAGGCGATTGCGGTAGCGGCCCCCAGCGACAGGAAGAGGATGGTCAGGTTGCCGTGCGCGATCTTTGCCGCCCGGATCGCGATGTACTGGAAGAACCCAGTCTCCCGGAGCAGCCCGACGATGGCCATCATCCCGAACAGGAGCCACAACGTGTCCATGTCGATGCTCGCCACCGCCGCGTGGTAAGGGTAGAACCCGAGGGCGCTTCCGGCCACGATCATCGCCACCGCGCCGACGAGGGCGGCCAGCGTGCGGTGGACGTACCCGGAGAAGATGAGGGCGTACGAAGCGGCGAAGATGGCGAGTGCCGAGGCGAGGACGGGCCAGCCCACGTTCGATCACCCCTCCGCGCGGGGGAGCGCTTGGAGGAAGTCGTCAGCACGGCGGAGGGCGGCCCGCTGTTCAGGATAGGTCAGCCGCGCCAGCGCTTGTGGCAGGGGGAGCCATTCCAGGGCCTCGATCTCGCTTCCCTCGGCAATCCCGTCCTCATCCGTCGCGGCGAGGAACAGGGTGACCTCCTTGTTCACGGCCTCCCGGTCGCGGACGAACCGGTACGCGAGGCGTTCCCTGAACTCCGGCAGCAAGTTGAGGCGGGTGATCCGGACCTCCTCCCTCACCTCCCGCAGCGCGGCCTGGAGCTCGTCCTCCCCCGGTTCAAGGCGCCCCTTGGGGAACCCCCAATGCCCGCCGATCCTGTTCTTGATGATGAGGTAATGGCGCCCCGTCGGCGTGGTGCGGAACAGGATCACCCCGGACGCGCGTTCGTCCGGCATGGGATCACACGATCTCCAGTTCCCGGTTGGCCTCGTCGTAGGCCTTGGCGGATAGGCCGAGGCACCGCAGCTCCTGCCATAGGACGCGGAACGACTCGGGGATGCCGGGTCGGGGGAAGTCCTCCCCGCGCAGGATCGCCTTGTACAGCTGAACACGCCCCTTCACGTCATCCGACTTGATGGTCAGCATCTCCTGAAGGAGGGCGGACGCGCCGTAAGCCTCGAGAGCCCACACCTCCATCTCCCCCAGCCGCTGGCCTCCGAACTGGGCCTTGCCCCCCAACGGCTGCTGGGTGATGAGGGCGTACGGGCCAGTGGAGCGGGCATGGATCTTCTCCGCGGCGATGTGTTCGAGCTTGAGGAGGTAGAGCACGCCGACCGTGATCGGTGCCTGGAACGGTTCCCCGGTGCGGCCATCCCGCAATAGGACCTTCCCATCGAACCGGCTCCCATCGGCAAGGCCATGCTCGACGAGGGCTTGGGTGAGATCGGTCAGGATCTCCTCCTCCCGCGCGCCGTCGAACACCGGGGAGGCGACCGTTTCCCCCCGCAGGGCGGCGAGCCACCCCAGGTTGGCCTCGAAGATCTGGCCCAGGTTCATACGCGACGGGACCCCAAGCGGGTTCAGCACCACGTCGAGGTGTGTGCCATCCGGCAGGAATGGCATGTCCTCGTCGGGGAGGATCGCGGAGATCACGCCTTTGTTCCCGTGGCGGCCGGCGAGTTTGTCCCCCACTGCGATCCGCCGTCGCTGGGCAACGTAGACCTTGACGAGCTCGTTGACCCCGGCCTCGAGCTCGTCCCCCGCGGCGCGGGACATCCGCTTGACGCGGATCACGGTCGCCGTGCCGGAGATGGGAGGCATCCTGAGCGACGTGTTCTTGAAGTTGCGCATCCGCTCCCCGAAGATGGACCGGAAGATCCGCTCCTCCGGCGTCGGCTCAGCCTCCCCGCGGGGGGTGATCTTCCCCACGAGGACATCCCCCGTCTGGACCTCGGTCCCCGCGCGCACGATCCCGTGCTCGTCCAGGTTGCGGAGCGCCTCCCGCGAGATGTTGGGGATGTCGGCCGTGATCTCCTCCGGCCCGAGCTTTGTCTCCTCGGCGCGGACCTCGAACTCCTGGATGTGGATCGAGTCGAGGCGGTTCTCCCGCACCAGCTTCTCGGAGAGGACGATCGCGTCCTCGTAGTTGTACCCCTCGAACGGGAGGAACCCGACGAGGAGGTTCGTCCCCAGGGCGAGCTCCCCGTTCACGGAGGATTGGCTGTCGGCGAGCACGTCCCCCCGCTTCACCTTGGTCCCGATCCGGACCGCGGGGTACTGGTGCAGGATCGTATCTTGGTTCGAGCGCTCGTAGTTGAGGAGGCGGTAGGCCTTCGTCTCCTTCTTTCCCTTGACCTCGATCCGCTGGGCGTCGACGTAGGTCACGGTCCCGTCCTCCTCCGCGAGGAGGGTCGCCCCTGAGTCACGCGCGGCCACGCCCTCGAGGCCCGTCCCGACGAGGGGGCTCTCCGGGCGGAGGAGGGGCACCGCCTGCCGTTGCATGTTCGCACCCATCAGGGCCCGGTTGGCATCGTCGTGCTCGAGGAACGGGATCAGGGCTGCCGATGCCCCGACGATGATGTCCGGGGCCACCTCGACGAAGTCCACCTCCTCCGGAGATACGAAGTGGACCTCCTCGTTTCCGGTACGCACCTGGACGCGCGTGCCCCCGATCCGGCCGTCCTTTCCGATGGTGATCGTGGCGGGGGCGATCCTGTACTGCCGCTCGTCATCGGCCATGAGGTACCGGATCTCTCCCGTGACCCGCCCGCCCTTCACCACCACGTACGGCGCCTCGAGGAACCCGTAGTCGTTGACCCGGGCGTGGAGGGCGAGCGACGTGATGAGCCCGATGTTCTGGCCCTCCGGGGTCTCGATGGGGCAGATCCGGGCGTAGTGGGAGGCGTGGACGTCGCGGATCTCGATCTTCGCCCGCCGCGCGGTGAGGCTTCCCAGGGCCGACAACCGGCGCTTGTGGGTGAGCTCGGAGAGCGGGTTTGTCTGCTCGAGGAACTGGGACAGGCGCCCCGTGTAGAAGAGGTAGTTCAGCGAAGCCTGGATCGTTCGGGCGGAGACGATGCGGCGCAGGGCGTCCTTATCCTCCGGGTCGTAGTGGGACAGCTTGTCCTGGGCGATGCGCGCCATGCGGGTCAGGCCCTCCCGCAACGCCATCTGGGCCTGCTCCCCGGGGAGGCGGACCCGTTTGTTGGCCAGGTGGTCCGTCTCGTCAACGGAGGATGGATCCTCGGGCGTGCGGAGGAGGAGCGTAAGCGCTCCGAACAGGTCCGGGGGGGTGAGGCAGGTTTCCTCGCCCGTCAGGCCGAGCTTGCGGTTGACCTTGAACCGGCCGACATGGGTCAGCCGGTACGTTTCCGGGTTGAAGTACAGGTTGTGCAGGTACTCGAATGCCTGGGTGGAGGTCACCCTCTCCCCGGAGCGGAACCGGAGGTAAATGTAGCGGGCCGCCTCTTCCTGGGTCGTGATCCGCTTCTCATGCTCTTCGTCAAGCGACTTGGCGATTGCCGGATGGACGAGGCGGACCCGGGGCTTCCCCAGGCGCACGAGGGCCGCCGCCCGTTCGGGCGTGATCTCCTCGCCCGGCTTCCATTCAGCATCACCAGCGGCGATGGCCTCGGCGAGCGTGGCTCGCTTCCATAGGGCGAGGCGCTCCGGGAGGTCCTCCACCGGCACCGTCACGGCGTACTGGGTGAGGATCTCCTGTTCGGCGAGGCCGACCGCGCGGAGGAGGGTCGTCACGGGCACCTTTCCTCGCCGGTCGAGGTTGGCGCGCAGCGTCCACCGTTTCGTGTCCAGGTCGAGTTCGAGCCACGCCCCCGACTCGGGAAGGAAGTGGGCGCGGTAGAGATGGGGCTCCTCCTGGGTGATGTACACCCCCGGCGAACGGACGAGCTCGTTGACGAGGACGTTCTCCGTGCCGTTGATCACGAACGTCCCCCGCGGCGTCATGAGCGGGATCTCCGCCAGGTACAGCTCCGCCTCCTGCCGCAGCTGCCCCTCCTCCCACAGGCGGCCGGTGGCCTTGAGGGGCACGGCGAGGGAGAGGTCCTTGTCCCGGCACTCCCACTCATCGTAGCGCGGCTCCCCCAACAGGGGGTCGACGAGCTCGATGTAGAGGCGATCCCGATTGGGAGCGCGAATCGGGCTCACCGCGGCAAAGGCAGCGGCGATGCCCTGGCGCAGGAACTGCTCATAGGACGCAACCTGATCGGAGATGAGGGCCGGCGGTTCGCTCCACCGCCGGGCTCGTCCGTATCCGCGTCGAGCGTGACTAGGCTGGGCCAAGAGGTTTGCCCGTCCTTCTCTAGCGGAGCTCGACTTCGGCGCCGGCGGCGACGAGCTTCTTCTGGATGTCGTCGGCTTCCTCCGGGCTCACCCCGGCCTTGATCACTGCCGGGAGCTTGTCCACGAGATCCTTGCACTCCTTGAGGCCCTTCCCGGTGATGTCCTTTACGACCTTGATGAGCTGGATCTTCTGCTGACCCGCGTTCGTAAGCACGACATCCACCGTGGACTTCGCCTGGGCAGCGGCGTCCGCGGCCGGGGCTACGGTGGCCACGGCCACCGGGGCCGCCACCTGCGCCGACACGCCGAACCGCTCCTCGATCGCCGACACGAGCTCGGCGAGGTCCTTCACCGTCATCTGTTCGATCGCTTGGAGAAACTCTTCCTTTGTCATCGTCTATCCCTCCGCTCCTTTCTTCTTCTGGACTTCCGAGAGCGCCACCGCGAACTTGCGCGTGACCCCGGACAGCGCGACCGCGAGCCCCCGGATGGGGCCAGCGAGGGCCCCCGCCAACCGCCCGAGGAGTTCCTCCCGTGTGGGAAGGGTCGCGTACCAATCAGCCTCTTCCGCCGAGACCGGCAGGTCATCGAACACCCCTGCTTTCACCTTGAGCTGGGGGTAGCGCCGGGCGCATTCCCGCGCCACGCGAAATGGGAGGGCGGGATCCCCTTCCCCCATGAGGAGGGCGTTCGTGCCGGTGAGGTTCGTGGGGAAGCCCTTGATCCCGGCCTCGCTCGCCGCGATGCGGGTCAGGGTGTTCTTGACGACCCGCAGCTCCACCCCTTGCTTGCGGACGAACCGGCGCAGGGACGTTACGTCCGGGCCGGAGAGCCCGCGGTAGTCCACGATCACCACGGCCCGCGCGCGGGACAGCCTCTCCCGCAGGTCCTCCACCGCCGCTACCTTCTCCTGTCGCGGCATCTCCCTCACCCCTTCTTCTGCGCGGCGGCGAGGAGGTCCGCCTCGTCCACGCGGATCCCCGGTCCCATCGTCGCGGAGATGAACACACGCTGGATGTACCGTCCCCGCACTCCCTCCGGCTTCCGTTCGAGCACGGCGCGGATGAGGGCGATCAGGTTCTCCTGGAGCGCCTCGGCCGCGAAATCCGTCTTGCCGAAGATGGCGTGGACGATCCCCGCCCGATCCGCGCGGAACTCGATCATCCCCGCCTTCAGTTCCCGCACCGCCGCCGCGACGTCCATCGTCACAGTGTTGGTCTTCGGGGAGGGCATGAGGCCGCGGGGGCCGAGGATCTTCCCCAGCTTCCCCACGACCGACATCATGTCCGGGGTGGCGACCACCCGCTCGAACTCAAGCCACCCTTCCTTCTGGATCTTCTCGGCGAGCTCCTCCCCCCCCGCGTAGTCGGCCCCCGCTGCCTCCGCCTCGCGGACCTTCTCCCCGCGGGCGAACACGAGCACCCGCACCGCCTTGCCCGTCCCGTGAGGGAGGGCACAGGTCCCCCGGACCTGGTGTTGCGAAGGGTTGATCCCGAGCATGATCGCGGCCTCCGCCGTCTCCGGGAACTTCGCCGTGCTCGTCTTCTTGAGGAGCTCGATCGCCTCGTGGACGGGGTAGGCCTTCTCCCGCTCCAGAAGGGCGACCTTCGCCTCGTAACTCCGGCTGCGCTTCATGGCACCACCTCGAGCCCCATGTTCTCCGCCGTGCCCACCACCATCCGGATCGCCGCCGCGAGGTCATCTGTGTTGAGATCGGGGAGCTTCCGCTCCGCGATCCGGCGCACCTGTTCCATGCTCACCCGTCCCACCCGCAACCTCTTTGCGGTCGGTGAACCCTTGTCCACACCCGCTGCCTTGCGGAGGAGGACCGCCACCGGCGGCTGCTTCAACGTGAGGTCGAATGAGCGGTCCGTGTACACGGTGATCTCCACGGGGATGATGAGGCCGGGCTCCTCCGCCTTCGTCGCCTCGTTGAACTTCTTGCAGAAGTCCATGATGTTGACCTTGTGCTCCCCGAGCGCCGGTCCCACCGGGGGGGCGGGGTTGGCCTGCCCGGCCGGGATCTGGAGCTTGATCTTCGCCACCTGTTGTTTCGCCACCGTCGTCTCCTTACACCTTCTCGATTCCGTCGAACGAAATGCGGACCGGCGTCTCCCGCCCGAAGATCTTCACCATGACCACCGCTTCCTCGGCTTCCTTGTCGATCTCGCGGATCTCGCCCGTGAAGTCGGCGAACGGTCCCTCCACGATCTGGATGACCTCCCCCACCTCGAACTCGACCTCGACCCGCGGCGCCTTCGCCGCCTCCGCGGCCTGGGGGGTCTCCACGAGGCCCGCCTTGCGCTGCACGAGGAGGATCTCTGGGCCCTCGATCGGCACAGGGCGGGTCTTGCTCCCCACGAACCGCGCCGACCGCTCCAGGCCCCGGAGGAGCTCGAACATCTCCTCCTCGTCGAGGCCCATCTTGGTGAACACGTACCCCGGGATCAACCGCCGTTTCTCGATCCGTTGCACGGATACCTCGCGCTTGTCCTTGTACTCCTTGACCTTGACGAGGCCCGAGGCACGGGCCTGGATCTTGTGTTCCCGCTCGATCTCCGCCCCCTCTTCCAGGGTTGCCCCCCCGCGGACCTGGGGATGGAGGTAGGCCTCGGGGATGATCCGCGTTTCCTCTGTCCCGTCCTCGTAGCGCAGCGTGACGCGCTTCACCCTCTCCCGGGCCACGATCTCCCCGCGCTCGTCGGCGGTGTAGCGGTCGTCGGAGTCCACCGTGAGCGGCAGGCCCGGCCGGGTCCGCTCCCCGACCCGCACGTCGCGGCGCAATCCCTTCTCCTGAGGGATCAGGTATTCGATCTCAGCGTGGGTCGGGGTCTCCACCACCACCCGCCACAAGGGCTCCACCGCCACCACCTCCGCGGGGCGGGCAAGGTGGGTGGGAGGACGGCGGGCGATCACATCGCCCCGCTGGACGCGCTCATTGTTCGCCACCAGCAGGTCATAGTCGTAGGGGATCCGGTACTCGCTCGCGCGGCCCCTCCCCGAACGGGATGTGACCACCTCCTCCACCGGGACGAAGAAGAACTCCTCCTCCTCCCCGGTGCGCAAGGGCTCGAACTGCCGCTCCCAACCCAGGTTGCGGACCCGCTCCTCGAGCTGGTGCTTGAGGCGCAATTCCGAGCCCGCATACGTCTGGATAGCGTACCATCGCTTCCGTTGCATCGTGGATACCTTAGCTGAGGAGGAGGCGGAGGATCTGCGTGATGATCAGGTCGGCGAGCCCGAGGTAGACCCCCAGCACCACGGACAGGATGATGATGAGCACGGTCAGGCTCACCACTTCCTTGCGCGACGGCCAACTCACCCGAGCGATCTCCGTCCGGACGGACGTCAGGTAGTTCCGGACCCTCTGCATCGCGTTCATCCTCTTCCCTCGCTGGCAGGCCCGGGAGGACTTGAACCCCCAGCCTGCGGATTTGGAGTCCGCCGCTCTGCCACTTGAGCTACGGGCCTCGAACCCCGCCGCCCGATAGGCCGGCGGGGATACCGCTCCCCTCCCTCGAGGGGCTAGGCTTCCTTATGTTCAGTGTGCTTTCCGCACCAACGACAGTACTTACTCAGGGCGAGCTTCTGCCGCGTGTTGTTCCGGTTGCGGCGGGTATGGTAGTTGTGCCGTCCGCATCCGGAACAAGCCAGCGTCACAAGCTGGACCGTATCTTTTTTCGCCATGTCACTTGATGATCTTCGTCACCACGCCCGCGCCGACGGTGCGCCCACCCTCACGGATCGCGAACCGCAGGCCCTCCGACATCGCGATGTGCTTCATGAGCTTGCACCGCAGCTTATCCACGTTGTCGCCGGGCATGACCATCTCCACCCCCGGTGGGAGCTGGACCTCACCGGTCACGTCGGTGGTCGTGAAGTAGAACTGCGGCTTGTAGCCGTTGAAGAACGGGCTGTGCCGCCCTCCTTCATCCTTGGACAGGACGTACACCTGAGCCTCGAACTCCGTATGGGGGGTAATCGAGCCGGGTGCGGCGAGCACCTGTCCGCGCTCCACCTCGTCCTTTTCGATGCCGCGGAGGAGGATCCCCACGTTGTCCCCCGCGATCGCCTCGTCGAGGGTCTTGTTGAACATCTCGAGGCTCGTGGCGACGGTCTTGCGGATCTCGTCCGTGAGCCCGACGATCTCCACTTCCGCCCCGGGGGTGATCCGGCCCCGCTCCACACGGCCGGTGACGACCGTGCCGCGGCCCTTGATGGAGAAGATGTCCTCGATCGGCATCAGGAAAGGCTTATCCTCCTCGCGCTTCGGGAGGGGGATGAAGCTGTCCACGGCGTCCATCAGGTCGAGGATCGGCTTGGCAGCGGGGTCATCCACCGACTCCACCGCGAGCGCCTTCGATGCTGACCCGCGGATGATGGGCGTCTTGTCGCCGGGGAACTCGTACTTGGAGAGGAGATCACGGATCTCGATCTCGACGAGGTCCACCAGGTCAGGGTCATCAACGAGGTCCACCTTGTTCAGGAAGACGACGATTGCCGGGACGTTCACCTGGCGGGCGAGCACCACGTGCTCACGGGTCTGCGGCATTGGCCCATCGGCGGCCGAGACGACGAGGATCGCCCCGTCCATCTGCGCGGCGCCGGTGATCATGTTCTTGATGTAGTCTTGGTGGCCCGGGCAATCGATGTGCGCGTAGTGGCGGGTATCCGTTTCGTACTCAACGTGGGCCACGTTCACGGTGAGGATCTTCGTCGCATCACGACGGAATAGCTTCGCATCGGCCTTCGCGACTTCGTCGTAGGACCGCTGCTTGGCCAGCCCCTTGAGCCCGAGCACCTTCGTGATCGCCGCGGTCAGGGTCGTCTTACCGTGGTCGATGTGCCCGATCGTGCCGATGTTGACGTGCGGCTTCGTTCGTACGAATTGTTCCTTTGCCATCCTCCATCCTCCTCGTTTTCCTCCCCAGCTCGGATCCGGATCGCCGGGCCGCTCGCCGCCCGCTCCTGTCCGAGAGCCCGCGGTCGGAATCGAACCGACGGCCTCTTCCTTACCAAGGAAGTGCTCTGCCGACTGAGCTACACGGGCGAGGAGGCACAGTCTACCCTACCGCGCCCATGGCGCGCAAGTCATGGTGGAGGGGGAGGGATTCGAACCCCCGAAGGCCTCAGGCCGCCGGGTTTACAGCCCGGTGCGTTTGACCGCTTTGCTACCCCTCCGGGCGACCGGTTCTCCGGGTATCGGTGGCGCGGCTTCGGGCCCCTCGCTGAGGCACCGATTTGAGCCAGTGGCCCGAATCGAACGGGCAACCTTCCGCTTACAAGGCGGATGCTCTGCCAATTGAGCTACACTGGCTGCGCCGCCGAAGGAACCGTACTCCCGGGGGAACCGAGCACGAATATACCGGGAGGCGCGGAACGTGGCAAGGCCCACGGTTCAGCGCAAGGGGAACGCCCACACCTCGCGCTCGCGCGGGCCGTCGAACTCACAGAAGTAGACCCCTTGCCAGGTCCCAAGCCGAAGCTTGCCTGCGACGACGGGGAGGACGAGCGACGGCCCGAGGAGGGCGGAGCGAACGTGGGCGGGGGAGTTGCCCTCCGTGTGGCGAAACGGGAGGTGCGGCACGAGGGCTGACAGCGCGGCCCCCACGTCGGTCCGCACGTCGGGGTCGGCAACCTCGTTCACGGTGAGGGCGGCCGTGGTGTGGGGACAGAAGAGGAGGACCGCGCCCTCGGTCACGCCGAGGGCAGGGAGCGCGTCGGCGACGGGCCCCGTGATGTCGAGGACCTCTTCGCGGCCCCGGGTGCGGACGGGGATCCTCGCGTGCGTCACCGCAGGGTCCCCTCTAGCTCAGCAAGGAGCTGCGCCGGGTCCTCCACCCCCTGGACGTGGATGATGAGCTCCCCGCCGTGGCCGCGGAGGACGGCCACGAGGGGCAATCCCCGTGCCCCGAGGGCACCAAGCGCCCGGTAGGCATCCGCGGGGGACGAAGGCTGGATCCGGATGCGCGTCCCTTCCTCCCCCAGCCCCGCCATCTGGGCGAGCCCCCGCAGGAGGCCCACGCTCGTGAGGACGCCTACGAGGCGCTTCTCCCCATCCACCACCGGGAGGAGGAGGTAGCGCTCGGAGAGGAGGACCACCGCCCGCTCGAGGGGATCGTCGGGGCTCATCGTGACCGTGGGGGACGAGGCGAGCTTCCCCGCGGGGAGGGTTGCGTCCGGGGCGGCGGAGAGCGCCTTGCGCGTGAGGAAACCAACGAGGTGCCCCTCACCATCCACGACGAACAGCACCGCGACCCCCACCTCGGCGGCGAGCTTCTGCGCCTGGCCCACCGGGGCGTCCGCCCGGGCCACGGGCGGGTCCCGCATCATGAAATCACTAACCTTCATGGGCCGCCGCCCGCAGCTGCGAAAGCAGCCGCTCCTGGAGTTGTGCGGGCACGAAATCGTAGCGAGCGAACGCCATTTGGAATGTGGCCCGGCCCTGGGTGAGGGCCTTCAAGTCAAGCGCGTAGGAGAGCGTTTCTGCCATCGGGACCTCCACCCGGATCGTCGTCCGACCTCCCCCGGCCTCCATCCCGAGGATCCGTCCCCGGCGGGACGTGATGTCGGAGATGATGTCTCCGGTGAACGTGTCGGGGGCGGTCACGGTGAGGGCCATGATCGGCTCGAGAAGCGTCGGGTCAGCGTTCTCGGCCGCCAACTTGAACGCCGTGCGCGCCGCGATCTTGAACGAGAGCTCGGAGGAGTCCACCTCATGGTAGGTCCCGTAATAGACGGCGGCCCGCACGTCCACCACCGGGAACCCGGCGAGGACTCCCTCCTCGAGGGCCTCGCGCACGCCCTTCTCCACCCCCGGGATGAACTGCTGCGGGATCACCCCACCCTTGATCTCGTCAACGAACTCGAATCCCGCCCCCCGCGGTAGGGGCTCGATGCGAAGGTGGACCTCCCCGAACTGCCCATGCCCCCCGGTCTGCTTCTTGTGGCGGTACATGGCGCTCGCCGTCTTGCGGATCGTCTCCCGGTACGGGACCTTGGGAACCTTGTAGTGGACCTCCACCCCGTACTTGTTGCGCAGCCGCTCGGCCAGGACGTCGAGCTGGACGTCGCCCATCCCCGAGACGAGCCCTTCCTTCGTCACCGGGTCGCGCTGGAAGGTGAGGGTGGCCTTGGTGGTCACGAGGTCGCGGAGGGCTGAGCTCACCTTTTCTTCCTCGGCCTGCGACTTGGCGGCGATCGCCCGGATGAACACTGGCTTCGGGAACGGGATCGGGGGTTCCAACGCGGCAGTTGCATCCGCGGCGAGGGTGGCCCCGAGCTCGATGCCCTCCAGCTTCCCGAGGGCGGCGATGCTCCCCTCGACCGCGTGGCCCGCCTTCTCCAGCTTCGTCCCGCTGAAGGCGTACACGTCGCGGACCTGGACCTTGTCCTTCGTCGCGAGGTCAAACAGCGTGTCCCCGTCGCGGACCTCGCCGCTCATCACCTTCACATAGGCGAGCCGGCCGAGGTACGGATCGAGGGCGAGGGAGAACACGCGGAGCCGCGTCCCAGCGCCCTCCGCCCCATCGGGGGCCAGGAGATGGAGGGCATCGAGGAGCTCCGGCACGCCGTGCCCGCTCGGGACTGACCCGAACAGCACGGGGACGAGGCGGCCGGAGAGCATCCCCGACCGCACCGCCGCCAGGATCTCCTCCCGCGCTGGCGTCTCGTCGGCGAGCACCTTCTCCAACAGGGCATCGTCGCACGTTGCTGCTTCCTCGACGAGCTCGGCGCGCAGTTCCTCCGCGCGGGCCTTGATCTCCTCCGTGACGGCGAACTTGCCTGAGGTGGGAGCGCCGGTGAGGACGTCCACCACGCCCACGAACGTGTCGCCCTCCCGGACCGCGAGCTCGAGGGGGACGAACGCCCCGTCGAGGGAGCTGCGGACGGCGGCGAGCGCGGCGTCGGGATCGGCGAGGGGCTTATCGAGCATGTTCACGAACACGATCGCCGGGCGGCGGGCAGCGCGGCGGATCTCCCATGCCTGCTCCGTCACCACTTCCACCGGTTTCTCTGCGTTCACGACGAGCACGACGATGTCCGCCGCGTCCACGCCCTTGTAGATCTCCTCGATGAACTCCCCCAGGCCGGGGGTCACGAGGAGGTCCATTCGCTTCCCGCGCCAGGTGCAGGAGCCGATGGAGAGGTCAATGGACTGCTTGCGGCTCTTTTCCTCCGGCGTGCGGTCGAGGGCGACCTCTCCGGTGGTCCCCGCAGCGCGGAGCATCGCCTCCGCGAGCGCGGTCTTCCCCGACCCGGAGTGGCCAACGAAGCATACGCTGTGGGCTTGTCTCATCCCGATCACCTCAGAAGTTGCTTGGCGACGCGGCGGCAGTATATCCTAACCCGGGAGGGAACACCCGAGGGGCGATGGGGCCCCGACGGGCCTGATCGGGGGAGTGAGAAGGAAAATGGACCCCAGGGTTGAGAACTGGCTGAACTCGGCGCGCTACGACCTCGCTGCAGCGCGGGACATGCTGGCCGCAGGCCGGTTCGTGTACACGACCTTCTTCTCTCACCTCGCGGTGGAGAAGGCGCTCAAGGCCAAGGTCCAGGAGGAGACGGGGAAGACCCCGCCGCGGGTCCACGACCTCATCGTCCTCCTGAAGCGGGCAAAGCTCGATCCCCCTCCGGATCTGCGGGATTTCCTCGGCAAGATGGCGGGGGCCAGCACGGCCACCCGCTACCCAGCGGACCTGGACGAAGTGGTGCGCAGCTACCCGCGCGAGGTCGCCGAGGAGCACCTGCGGTGGGCGGAGGAGGCGGTGGAGTGGATCGCGGGACAGTTGAGGCCGTGAAGCGGTACAAGGACGAGCTGCGCCGGCTCGGGATCGAGCCGGAGCGGATCATCCTCTACGGGTCCCGCGCCAAGGGGATCATCGAGGAGGATAGCGACATTGATCTGGTGGTCATCTCGCCGGTCTTTTCCCGTCTGAACCTGCGGGAGCGGCTGGAGCTCTTGGGGATGGCCGCCGCCCGGATCATGGAGCCTGTTCAGGCCCTCGGCTACACGGCGGAGGAGTACGCCGCGCTCGGGGAGGGAACGTTCGTCGGCGACGAGGTTAAGCCGGTGGGGATCGAGCTCTGAGCCGGAACCCCTGCCGGTCCCGCCCGCGCTCGGCTCGCTAGGGGCTACCCGGTGCGGAGGAGGTCCTGCACCGCGCGCTCGATCGAATCCGGCGAGGCGGGTGTAGGGTTCCGCGCCCCGTCGCGGCGGCGTTCGAGGTCCACCTCCCCCGTGCGCAGGCTGCGGGGGCCGATCACGGCGAGGACCGGGATCCCGACGAGCTTCGCATCGTGGAACTTCTCCCCAGGGCTCCGCTCCCGGTCGTCGAGGAGGACCTCCAAGCCTGCCTGGGCGAGGTGCGCGGCGACCGAGGTCGCGAGCGCGAGCTGGTCCCCATCTTTGGGGTTGAGGACCGTCACCAAGACCTGGAACGGGGCCACCTCGGTCGGCCACACGATCCCCTCCTCATCGTGATGGGATTCGATCACCGCTGCCAACAGGCGGCCGATCCCGATCCCGTAGCAGCCCATGACGAGGGGCCGCGCCTGGCCGTCCCGGTCGAGGAACGTCGCCCCCAGGGACTGGGAATACTTCGTCCCCAGCTTGAAGATGTGTCCGAGCTCGATCCCATGCTGGACGCGGAGCATCCCCCCACAGCGCGGGCAGGGATCCCCGTCGCGGGCGAGGGCGACATCTGTGACGAGCTGGGCCGGGAAGTCGCGCGGGAAGTTCACGTTCCGGAGGTGGAACCCTTCCTTGTTCGCCCCTGCCACGAGGTTCCGGGCTGAGGGGATCGAGTCATCCACCACGACCACGACCTTATCGCCGGAGATGCCGATCGGGGACGCGTAGCCTGGCACAGCCCCTACGGCCACGATGTCCTCCTCCGTAGCCGGGGAGAGCTCCGTTGTCCCGAGGACGCGGGCGAGCTTCGCCTCGTTCACCTCGAGGTCGCCGCGGATCACGACGAACACGAGCGCCTTCCCCGCCCGGTAGAACACGGCCTTTGCCGTCTTGCGGGTGGGGATGCCGAGGAAGGCCGCCACGGCCTCGATCGTGTAGCAGTTGGGGGTAGCCACTTCCTCCCGAGGGAGCAAGGGCTCGTCGGGGTCCGGTTCCTTCACCGCCACTGCCCCTTCGCGATTGGCGGCGTACCCGCACCCCGCGCAGCGGACGAACGTGTCCTCGCCTTGGTCATGGGCGAGCATGAACTCGTGCGAGCCCGATCCGCCCATCAGCCCCGGATCGGCCTCCACCGGCACCGGGGAGAGCCCGCAGCGGCGGAAGATCCTCTCGTAGGCGCGGTACACCTCGGGGTAGTACCGATCGAGGTCGGGGGCGTCCTCGTGGAAGCTGTATCCGTCCTTCATCGTAAATTCCCGAGCCCGGATCAGCCCGCCTCGCGAGCGCGGCTCGTCGCGGAACTTGGTCTGGATCTGGTACAGCATGAGGGGGAGCTGGCGCCAGGATTGGATCTCCCGTCGGGCGAGGTCGGTCACGACCTCCTCATGGGTCGGCCCGAGGACCATTTCCCGCCCCGCCCGGTCCTCGAACCGGACGAGGCTCGGGCCGAAGTCGTCCAACCGTCCCGTCCTCGCCCACAGCTCAGCGGGGTGGACGACCGGCATGTGGAGCTCCGCGCCGCCGATAGCGTCCATCTCCTCGCGCACGACCGCCTCCACCCGGCGCAGGGCGCGCCACCCGCAAGGGAGGTAGGTGTAGATCCCCGCCGCCAGGGGGCGGATCAGCCCAGCGCGGAGCATCAACCGGTGGCTGGGGAGGTCAGCCTCGGCGGGCTCCTCCTTCCACGTGGGGAGGAAATAGTGGCTCCAACGGACATACGCCATGATGGGCCTGAGGTTAGCGGAAAAGGTCGGCCAGGGCAACGACCAGCTGGTCTGGATCGTCCAGCCAGCGCCCCGGAACGGGGAGGGCGCGGAGAAACGCGTCCCCATACGACTGGGTGGCGAGGCGGGGGTCGGCGAGGAGGAGGGCTCCGCGGTCGGTCGGCGTGCGCACGAGCCGCCCCACCCCTTGGCGCAGGCGGAGCACCGCCCGGGGAAGGAACAGCTCCTGAAACGGGCTCCCCCCTCGGGCGAGGATCCGTTCCGACTGGGCCGCGGTCAACGGGTCCGTCGGGACGGGGAACGGCAGGCGCACCACGAGGAGGATCTCGAGCTCCTCCCCCGGGAGGTCGATCCCCTCCCACAGCGTGTCAAGCCCGAGGAGGACCACCGGCGGGGGGTGGTGGCGGAACCGGGTGAGGAGCTGGTCCCGTTCCCCGTCCCGGCGCTGGACGAGGTGGGGCGTTCCTGTGAGGTGGGCAGCAGTGGCGTCGAGGAGGCGGCGGGAGGTGAACAGGGCGAGCGCCCGCCGCGGCACCGCGGCCAGGACCTGGCGCAGGGTGGCGGCGAGTTCCTCCGGGAACGCGGGATCGTCGGGGTGGGGGAGGTAGCGGAGGACGAACGCCCCCACCCGATCGTAGGGGAACGGGGAGGGCCACGCCCAAAACGGGGGCGGCGGGTCGAGCCCGAGCTCGCGGGCGAGCGTCCTCCCCTCGTCCCCCACGGACAGGGTGGCGGAGGTGAGGATCCCGCCCCTCAGGTTCGGCCACAGGGCCGCGCCGAGGTGGTCCCCGATATCCACTGGCGATGCGGTGAGGGTGAGCCCGTGAGCCTCTCGGGCGTACCAGAACACGGCATCGTCGCGGTCGGGGCGGAGGAGGTGCCCCACCAGCCCCGCCGCACGGCGGATCTCGCTTGCCAGGCCGCGGGCCTGTGCGCCATCCTCCTCGGCGAGGTCCCGTGCCACATCCCCGATCGTGGCGGCGAGGTCGTCGAGCGCCTCGATCAGAAGCGCACCGGCGGGGAGGAGGGGGGCGATGTCGGCTGCCCGGTAGCGCCCGATTTCCCGGGAAAGGACTGCCCCGGCCGTGGCCCAGAACTGGCGGTGGGCCGCCACCGCCTTCTCCCAAGCCGCGACCGCCTCGTCCGTCCCCCACGCCGCAAGCAAGCCCCCCGAGCCCCGCCGCAGCTCCCCCAGGAGGCGTGGGATGACCGGCGGGGAGAGGGCGGCGCTCAGCGCGTCGCGCATCGCTTGCGGCAGGGCGTGGGCCTCGTCCACGACGAGGAGATCGTACGGGCCGAGGATCGCCCCCCCGCTCGCGAGGTCCGCGCCGAGGAGGGCGTGGTTGACGACCACGAGGCGGGCGGCACGGGCCCGGTCCCGAGCCCGGCGCGATGGGCACCGGTCCCAGAACGGGCACCACCGCCCCCCGCACCGGAAGGGGAGGTCCGGTAGCTGGCGGAGGATTTCGCGCCCGACCGGATCCGTCCGCAACCCCGCTACCTCGTCGAGGTCGCCCGTCTCCGTCCGCGCCGCCCAGGAGAGGAGCGGCACGAGCACCTCCCGGGCGACGAGCTGGTGCCGAACTTCCTCGAGCCGCCGCAGGCACAGGTAGTTCTCGCGTCCCTTGAGGAGCACGCACGCGGGGTCGAGGGCGAGCCGTTCGAGGAGGAACGGGAGGTCGCGGCGCCAGAGCTGTTCCTGGAGGGCGCGGGTGCGGGTCGCCACCACCGCCCGCCCCGGCCCGTCGGCGAGGGAGAGGAGGAGCGGGACGAGGTACCCGATCGTCTTCCCCGTCCCGGGGCCGGCCTCAAGGAGCTGGATCCCTCCCCCCGCGAACGCCTTCGCTGCGGCCTGGGCGTAGGCGAGCTGTCCTTCCCGCCGGGCGAGGAGGCCGGCCCGGGTGAGGCCCGCGAACGCCTCGTCCACCGTCCGCGGCGGCGCTTGGGTCCTCCCCCGTGCCGGGGGAGCGGGGGGGGGACCGATCCAGTTAGGGTCCGGGAGGAGGTCGGCGACGAGGGAGCGGGCGTGGGGGGGGAACGCCCCTGCCGCCACGAGGAGGGAGAGGAGGAGGGCGCCGGTGACCTCCGCCCGGCCCACGGCATCGTCCGGGAGCGGGAGGCCGAGGCGCCGGGCGAGGCCAGGGAGGGAGGGATCCGGGTCCTCCGGCCACACTGCCCACGCCAGGGTCCGCGTGTCCACCCAGGGTGCCCCGGACGTGTCCGCCCCACCGAGGCGCGCCCGCAGGGGGGCAAGATCGTGGCCCACGCGGGGCAACCCCGCGAACCGGGCGAGTGCCCCTTCGGGGAGGCCGTCGCTCGTCAAGGGGAACGAGGCCCGCGCGATTGGCTCACCGTTCCGGAACTGGACTGCCCCCACGCTATCCCCCGCCACGGCGAGGGCGACGAACTCCGGGGTCACCGCTGCAGGTGGTGGAGGAGGTCAATCCTGCGCACCACCCCCACCAGCCGCCTCTCCTTATCCAGCACCGGGATCTGCTTCAAGCCCTTGCGGATCATGAGGTCGGCGAGGTGGAGGTCGGTGTCGTCGGGCCGCGCGGCGATGACGTCGCGCACCATGAACTCCGCCACCGGCTTCCCCCCGATCTCGCGCAGCCGGCGGCTCAACTGATCGAGGCTCGGCAGGAACGCTGCCGACTGGAGCATGTCCACGTACCCCGGGAGGACAGCCCGGATCAGGTCTCGCTCAGAGATCACGCCCACCACCCGGCCGTCCTCATCCACGACCGGGAGCGACGACAGGCCGGACTGGTACAGGAGGTAGATGACGTGGGATACCGTGGTGTCGAGGTCCACCGACGTCAGGTCACGGCGCATGACCTCGTGGGCCTTCATCCGTTTCCCCTTCGGTGGACCCCGACGTGATCGAGCTCGCGGCGAATCGCACCCGGGTCCAGGCACAGCTTCTCCTCGACCCCCGCCGAGGCCACGGCCGCGGCCATCCCGTATCGGGTCGCCTCCACCAACGTCGCACCGCGGAGGAGCGCCGCGAGGAGCCCTCCCACGAGGGCATCATCGGCGCCGACGAGGTTCTTGAACGTGGCCAGCGGGACCCGGGCCTCGAACTCCCATACCTCATCCCGGGTGACGAGGATATCGCCCGTGATCTGGTGGGAGATGAGGCACGCCTCGACCCCCTGCTCGATGACCTTCTTCCCGGCGCGGACGATCTCCTCGGCCGAGCGCACCGGCATCCCCTGCAGTTCGAGTTCCGTGCGGACATCGGGCTTCACAAGGAACGGACCCTCCTCGATCGTCCGGCGCAACGGCTCGCCGCCGGCGTGGACGATCACGCGCGCTCCCGCCCGGTGCGCGAGCTGGACGAGCGTGCGGTAGCAGTCGGGGGGGCAGCCGGGGGGAAGGGCCCCCCGAGGACGACGTACTCCGCCCGGCGCACCATCCACTCATACTTGCGGAGGAAGATCCTCATCGCCTCCTCCGGCACGGGCGGGCCCTCTTCGTGGATGAGGAGGGGGTGGTACTCCCGCCCCTTGGTGATCACCGTGACGTTGGTCCGACTCTCGCCGGGCATCCACACGAAGTTCACCGTCACCCCGCGGGAGAGGAGGTCCTGGAGGATGATCTGCCCTGTATGGCCGGCGAGGAACCCCAGCGCCACCGTCTCCACCCCTTCACAGGCGAGGAACGTGGACACGTTGATCCCCTTTCCCCCAGCGAACATCTGTGATTTCTCTGATCGGATGAGGATCGCTTCCTCCGGCTGATCGAGGGAAAGGGGGAGCTCGTCCACCCAGTAGAACTTGTCGAGGGTTGGGTTGAGGGTGACGGTGAGGATCATCGTGCCTCCGCCCTCCGCCCGTGAAGCGCCCCTGCTGTGGCCCCCTCGATCGTCACCATCGCGAGCCCCCCGATCATAGCCCGATCCCCGGGGAAGAGCACGGTCCGGAAGTCCGGGGTCTTGCCGACGAGGAGCTCCTTCGCGGGGACGAACGCCTCCACCAGGACCTCAACCGTCGTCCCGACCCGGGACCGGTGGAGGGAGAGGGCCACCCGGCGGGACGCGTCGAGGACCCTGGCCAGACGGCGCGCCTTCACCGGGGGCGGGACGGAATCGGGAAGCGCCGCCGCCCGTGTCCCTGGCCGGGGCGAGTAGGCTGCGGCGTACACGGTCCCGAACCTCGCCTCCTCGATGAGGGACAGGGTGAGGGCGAAGTCCTCCTCCGTCTCCCCCGGGAACCCGACGATCACGTCTGTGGTCACGTTCACCTCCGGGATCGCGTCCCGCAGGCGTCGAACGAGGGAGAGGAACCCCTCCCGGGTGTAGCCGCGCCCCATCGCCTGAAGCACGCGGTCGCTCCCCGACTGGAGAGCGAGGTGGACGTGGGGGCAGAGGTTTCCCCCTTGGGCGAGGGCGGAGATGACATCATCGGACATGTACGCGGGGTGGGAGGACGTGAAGCGGATGCGGGGGATCGGGATCCGGGTTACGGCGCGGAGGAGCGCGGCGAAGTCCGTCCCGTCGCCGAGGTCGGTCCCGTACGCATCCACATTCTGGCCGAGGAGCGTCACCTCTTGGTACCCGGCGCGGGCGAGGCCCGCGAGCTCAGCGACGACCTCCCCCATCGGCCGGGAGCGGAGCGGGCCCCGCACCCGGGGGACGACGCAGTAGGCGCAGGCGTGCGAGCAGCCCTCGGCGATCGTCACATAAGCCTGGAACGGGCTCCGCCGCGCGATGGGCAGGCGGTCGAGCCCGTTGGGGCGGGGGAGGGAGGCGAACCGTTCCCCGGCCTGGGCGCGGGAGATGAGGGCGGGCAGGTCGGCGAGCCCGCTCGTGCCGAACGCGAAGTCCGCGCCGGGGAGGAGGTCGAGGATCCCCTCCCCCCGACCCTGGGCCATGCACCCCCCGACCCCGATCAGGCGGGGGCGTGTCCGGCGCAGACGCTGGAGCTCCCCCACCCGCCCGATCACCTTCTCCTCCGCCCGCCCGCGGACCATGCACGTATTGAGGAGGACCACATCTGCCTCCTCCGGGTCGTCCACGAGAACGTAGCCAGCCTCCCGCAGCACGCCCGCGATCTCCTCGCTATGGTGCTCGTTCTGTTGGCAGCCCCAGGTCAGGATGCACGCCTTCATCGCCCGAACGATACTCGGTCGCGGACGCCCCGACGAGGGGGAAGCACGGTCGTCCTTCTTACCCCACCCGTAGTTGCCCCCGCCCTCTGCTCGGCTGCGAGTGGCGGTGATGGCCGCTCTCCATCGTTTCGTTTCCGGGGCGGGCAGTTGTGGAAAGAGTTGATCTAGCCTATACTCCCATGTTGTGGCTGTGGCAATGGGGGTGGATATCGGGGGGACGTTCACGGACATCGTTGTCCTGGGGGAGGGCGGGCTACGCCTCTACAAGTTCCCCTCCACCCCGGACGACCCGGCCCGTGGTGTCCTCGCCTCCCTTGAGGAGCTCATCGCGCGGGGGGAGATCCGGCCAGGCTCCGTGACCAGGATCGCCCACGGCTCGACGGTGGCGACGAACGCCCTCCTCGAGGGAAAGCTTGGGAAAACGGCGCTCGTCACCACGGCCGGGTTCCGCGACGTGCTTGAGATCGGCCGCCAGAACCGACCGGCCCTGTACGATCTCTTTTTCGAGCGGGTGCAGCCGATCGTGCCCCGCGAGCTCCGGTTCGAGGTCCCGGAGCGGGTGGACGCTCAGGGGAATGTGATCCGCCCGCTCGACCGGGCGGCCGTCGCCCAGCTCCTCCCCGAGCTCCGCCGCCTCGGGATTGAGGCGGTGGCGGTCTGTTTCCTGTTCTCGTTCCTCTTCCCGGACCACGAGCGGGAGGCGGGGGAGGCCCTCGCCGGGCTCGGGGTGCCCCTGACCCTGTCCTGTGACCTCCTCCCCGAGTTCCGGGAGTACGAGCGGACCTCGACCACGGTCGTCAACGCCGCGCTGCGGCCGGTGGTGGGGAGCTACCTCGCGGCGGTCGAGGAGGGGTCGGCCGGCCTCGGGCTCCCCCCCTCGTGGCAGGTGATGCAGTCGAGCGGGGCGATCTCCCACGCCGCGACGGCCCAGAGGGAGCCAGCGCGGATCCTCCTCTCGGGGCCGGCAGCCGGGGTGGAGGGGGCGCGCCAGATCGGGCTCCGGTCGGGGTTTTCTGACCTCATCACCCTCGACATGGGGGGGACGAGCTGCGACGTGGCCCTCGTCCAACGGGGGACCGTCGGCCGCACGGTGGGGGGCGCGGTCGGGGGTCACCCGGTCGCCCTCCCGATGGTGGACATCCACACGATCGGCGCTGGCGGGGGGAGCCTCGCCCGCCTCGATTCGGGCGGAGCGCTCGCTGTGGGGCCGGAGAGCGCGGGGGCTGACCCCGGTCCGGCCTGCTACGGCCGCGGGGGAGGGGAGCCCACGGTCACGGACGCCCACCTCGTCCTCGGGCACCTCCTCCCGCAGTTCCCGTTGGGCGGTCTCCCCGCGCTCGACCTCGAGGCCGCGCGGACTGCGGTGCGCCGGATCGCTGATCCACTCGGTCTCACGGTGGAAGAGGCCGCCCTCGGGATCCTCGCGGTCGCCGACGCGGCGATGGAGCGGGCGATCCGCGTGATCTCGGTCGAACGGGGGCATGACCCGCGGGGGTTCGCGCTCGTCGCGTTCGGGGGAGCAGGCCCCCTCCACGCCGTCCCCCTCGCCCGCCGGCTCGGGATCCCGCGGGTCCTCATCCCGCCCACGGCCGGGGTCCTGTCCGCGCTGGGGCTCCTCCTCGCCGAGGTTGGGCACGAGGCGAGCCAGGGCCTCGTCCGCCCGCTCCGCTCGCTTTCGATGGCAGAACTGGCCGAGCTCCTCGCGCGTCTTCGCGAGCGGGCGGAGGGGGAACTCATCGGCCACGGTGGTCCCGAGGAGGGCCTGCGGTTTGCGACCGTGGCCGCACTCCGCTACGCGGGCCAGGCCCATGAGCTCGACATCCCCGTTCCCGAAGGGGGGATGGGACCGCAGTGGGTTGCGGAGCTAGAGGAGGCGTTCCACGAAGCCCACGAGCAGAGGTACGGCCACGCTGCGCCGGGGGAGGAGATCGAGCTCGTCGCCGTCCGCGTCCGGGCGAGCGTCCCCGCGCCTGCAGCAAACCTCCGCCCCACGTTCCCTCCCGCCCCCGAACTCCCCGCCACGGGCGGGGCGTGGTTCGACCGGAGCGGCCCCGTCGCCGCCCGGCTCGTCTCCCGCGCGGACCTCGGACCCGGGGCGGGGATCGTGGGGCCCGCGATCGTCCTCGGGCCTGACGCGACGGCCCTCCTCCCGCCGGGGAGCGCGGGGGCGGTGGACGAGCACGGCACGCTCATCGTGGAGGTCGGATGAGTAAAGAGCTTGATCCGATCACGCTCGAGGTCCTCCGCCACGCCCTCGCGTCAGTGGCCGAGGAGATGAACGCGAACCTCATCCGGTCCGCCTACAGCCCGAACATCAAGGAGCGGCGGGACTGCTCATCGGCCCTGTTTGATCCCCGTGGGGAACTCGTCGCTCAGGCGGAATCCATCCCTGTCCACCTCGGGGCGATGCCGTTCTCGGTGCGGGCGGCGCTGGGGAGGGTGGCGGAGTGGGAAGAGGGCGATGTCGTTATCCTCAATGATCCGTACCTCGGGGGGGCGCACCTCCCCGACGTTACGTTCGTCGCCCCCGTGTTCGCGGGGTCGGGGCTCGTGGCGTTCGTCGCCTGCCGCGCCCACCACGCCGACATCGGCGGCCCCGCGCCGGGGAGCCTCGCTCCCACGGCAACCGAGGTCTACGGGGAGGGGCTGCGCATCCCGCCGGTGCGGTTGTGGAAGAGGGGGGAACTCGACGAGGACCTCCTCCGGCTCCTCCTCCAGAACGTGCGCACCCCCGACGAGCGGTGGGGCGATCTCCGCGCCCAGCACGCCGCGTGCCGGACCGGGATCGGGCGGATCCGCGACCTCGTCGCCCGCTACGGGGTCGAGCTCCTCGGGGAGGGGATGGCCGGCGTGCTCGACTATAGCGAGCGGCGGATGCGGGCGGAGATCGCCCGCCTCCCCCAGGGAGCGGCCGAGTTCGCGGATGCCCTCGACGACGACGGCGCGGGGAGCGGCCCAATCCCGATCCGGGTCCGGATCGAGATCCGCGCGGACACGATGCGGGTGGACTTCGCCGGGTCGGCGCCCCAGGTGCGGGGGCCGCTGAACGCCGTGTTCGCCGTGACCGCGTCCGCGGTGTACTACGCCCTGCGCGCCGTGACGGACCCCACGATTCCCCCCAACGCGGGTGGTTACCGGCCGATCGAGATCCTCGCCCCGGAGGGAACGATCGTGAACCCGCGCCCCCCGGCTTCGGTGGTGGGGGGGAACCTCGAGACATCGCAGCGGATCGTGGACGTCGTCCTCGGGGCCCTTGCCGAGCTCATCCCGGAGCGGGTCCCCGCGGCGAGCCAGGGGACGATGAACAACGTCGCGATTGGGGGAACGGATCCCCGCACCGGCCGGCTGTACGCGTTCTACGAGACGATCGGGGGAGGGAGCGGGGCCCGGCCGAACGGGGATGGGGTGGACGGGGTTCACAGCCACATGACGAACACCCTCAACACGCCGGTGGAGGCGCTTGAACTTGCCTATCCCCTACGCGTGGAGAGGTACGAACTCCGCCTCGGGACGGGTGGGCGCGGCCGGTTGTGCGGCGGGTGCGGGATCCGCCGCGACATCACCCCCCGCGGGCACACCGCCCACGTCTCCCTCCTCACCGACCGCCGAATCGGGCGTCCTTACGGGCTTTGGGGTGGGGAACCGGGGGAACGGGGGGAGAACATCCTCCTCCGCGACGGGGAGGAGATCCGCCTCCCGGGGAAGACGGAATTCGACCTCCACCCCGGGGAGACGCTGAGCATCCGCACCCCCGGCGGGGGCGGCTACGGCCCTCCGGCCGCCGATCTCAGGGAATCACCGGGATGAGGAGCTCGGTTTTTCCCGTCAGGTCCTTGTCGTCGGTCACGACGAGGGTTACGAGGTAGAACCCGGGTTCGGGGAACGTCCACGCCACGCGGATGCCCTCGGCATCGAAGATCCCGTCAGCGGTGAAGTCCCAGCGGTAGTTCACGATCTCCCCGAGCGAGGCCCCGCCGTCGAACGTGATCGGCTGCCCCGCGTGGGGGGAAGCCGGCTCCCACGTGAAGTCCGCTACCGGGGGCCGGTACACGACCACCACCGGCCGCGGCTTCTGCCAGGCCCCGAACAGGACTTCCTTGCTCTCCCCCGCCCCCAACTTCACCACCACCGCGACGGGCGTGGTGAGCTCGTACCGCTCGGGAAGAGAGGTCGCATCCACCCTCACCCAGTACTCGCCCCCCGGGAGGTCGGGGAACGAGAACGCCCCCGTTGGATCGGAGAGGGCCTCCCCTACATCCACCCCGTCCTGGGCGAGGACCACGCGCACCCGCCCCAACCCAGGTTCCCCCTCGTCGCGGGATCCGCTCTTGTCCTGGTCGTCGTACGCCACGCCCGCGATCTCCCCCAACCGAGCGCACGGGATGTGCACGACCGTCCGCCCGGCGAGCGCGACCTCGACCCGGAGAGGGAGCTCCACCTGGGCCCGGAACCCCGTGGGGAGGCGCCCGATGGCGAGGCTGTAGGTCCCCGGAGCGAGGGGAGGGAACAGGAACCGCCCGTTGGCCCCGGTTGCGACGCGGGTCCCGTCCATCTCCAGAACCGCCCCGACGATCCCCATCTCCCCAGGGTCAAGACGTCCGTTCCCATCATCATCCACGAACACCAAGCCTTCGATCCACCCCCGGGCGGGGAGGAAGGGGGGGGTCGCGGTGAACGCGTGCTCGAACCTGAGTTCCGCGTAGAGGGAGCTCGCCTCACCGACAGGATTCCACCGCACCTCGAGGCGGGCGGTGATCAAGCTTGCGGGGGAGAGGGCAAATGGGATCTCAATCCCCACCCTTCCTCCATCGGAGGCGTGGCGAACTCCGAGGGCCAACCCCGCCGGGGTGAGGACGTCCACGCTCGCCTGGCTCACCACAGGGGCCGCGCCTCCGTCACCGATGGAGGCGACCTCGGTCAGGCTCAGGGTCGCCTTGGTCTGCCCGAGGGCGAGGGTGAACCGTTGGGCATACTCGTCGGTCCGCTGCCAGGACGAGGCCGCAAGGTCCTCCTCCCACCTCCACCTCCCGCCCAGCCGGAACGCGAACGAAGGGTCGGTGACGACCAGTGCCAGGTCGAGGATGCGGTTCCGCTGGTCGAGGGTGGGGCCAGGGCCGAACCCCTGGCTGCGGCGGGCGGTGGTCGTCGCGAACAGCGCCAGCGGCGACCCCGACGGGGACCAATCCACCGCGGTGGTGAGGTCCGACCGGACCACGGTCGGGACAAGGGCGATCCCGAGGACATTGTCCCTCTCCCAACGCGTCGTGAACCGCAGCGCCACCCCGTCCGCCGCGAGCTGCCCCGCGAGGCTGATCCCTGCCCGATCCGCGCGCGGGCTGGGGAGCCGCGGCCCCACTGCGTACGCATCGGCCTGAAAGGAGAAGGTCGCCCCTGTCCCGGCGGTGAGGCCGACGAGGACCCCCGCATCCCGATGAGGGCCCGAGAGTGCGATCCCCCCTTCCCCGCGTAGGATGAGGTCCTCCCCGAGATGCCCGGCGACCCAGAGGGAGCCGGCGTGGGTGGAGTCCGTCCCCCGCGTTTCCCGCGCTGCCACCCCGAGCTCCCCCCATCCCCCATGCCATGCCCCGCGGACCCCAAACCTTCCCTCGTCCCCCTGCCAGCCGGTGAGGAGGGCCGCCTCCCCCCTGTTGGTGGAGACCCCGGCGCACATCCCGCTTCCCCCGAGCGAGAGGAGGAGGGAGGAGAGATCGAGGCCGACCTCCCCCGCCTCGACCCAGGCCCAATCCTGGCGGTAGCGAAGTGAAAACCTTGATAGGCTGTACGGATCCGGCCCCCAGGGCCCAGTGAGCTGGAGGTAAAGGCCCAGTTCCCCTCCCAGGACCTCCCCATCCCCGGACACGGTCAGGAGCGACAGCCGGCGCCCGGAGAGGGGGTCGTACCCGAGCCTTCCGCCCAGGCGCATCTCGAGCGCGGAGAACACGGTGCCCACGATTGCCTCCGGCCCTGGGGGGAGGATCGTCGTGAACCACGCGGCCCGGGCCTCCGCCCCCTCGGTCGAGCGGACGGTCACGGTGAGGAGGTCGCGCCCTGGTTCGGCCGAACTGGGGAGGGAGAGGTGGAGCTCGATGGTCCCTTTCTCCCCGGGGCGCAGGGCGAGCTCCTGGGGCTCAATCCTCACGGGCCAACCATGGGCGGAGGAGGCGGCGACGAGGAAACGGTCGAGCCCGTTTCCCCGATTGAGGATCGTCAGGGTGTAGGCCACGGTCGCTCCGGGTTCCCCTTCGCCGGCAGGTGGGGGGACGAGTCCGACTGCGGCCATGGCGAGGACGTGCACTATCGCCTCGGCTACCGTCTCGTTTCCGTCCCAGACCGCCTTCAGGCGCACGAGGTGCGCGCCGGCCACGGCGGTGCGGGGCACGACAACTGTTACAAACACCGCCTCCTCCTCTCCCGGGGCAAGGGACACGGTGGGGGGGAGATCGAGCTTGCCCCACCCCGACGGGACGTCCGCGCTCAGCTCGACCGCCAGGGGGGACGAGGTTGGGTTGGAGACCGAAAAAACGTGGATTGCCACCTCGCCCGGGGCGACGGTGCGCGGGGGGGAAACGAGCTCCACCGCGATCCCCGCCCCGGCTGCGGACCCCGCCCAAACGAGGAACGCGAGCCCAAGCCCGATGCGCAGGCACACCCGCCATGTTCCCATCTTTGTGACTGTAGGGGGCGCGAGGGGGGGAGGCGAGGAAGGAGGTGCGGGGGCGAGGGGAAGTGCTGCCTACGGCATGGGCTCGCGATGGGGGGCGGCAGCGAGGAGCGTCGTCAGGGCCTCCACGTCCGCCTCGTCCACGCGGCCGTCGTTGTTGAAGTCGAACGCCCGGGCATTGCCCTGCACCGGCGCGCTCGTGACATGGGTCCGGAACAGGGCGATATCCTCTTCAGTGAACGCGCCGTCCCCGTCCACGTCCTCGTACAGGCCGTCACGATCGAGGTCGGCCGGCAGGGCGCTCCCGGAGAGGGGGACGAGGGACAGGGGGCGCACCCGTAGGTAGGCCTGGGCGGCGAGGATCTCCTCCCCGCCGATGTCCACCCGCGCCACCACGAGGTACGTCCCGGGAGTGGGGCGCAGGTTTGTCTCCACGATCACCCACCGGCTCGCTCCGGGGAGACAGGGAACGGGCGCTGGCTCGACCTCGGCCAGACGCTCCCCCATGGCGTCGTAGATCTGAACCTCCACCCTGACCTCGCGGAGGTTGGTGAGCCCGGCGTTGGTGAACTCCACCCCGAGCCAGAGGGGATTGAGGCCACGGAACTCCACCCCCCGCACTTCTCCTTCAGCCGGGGCCGATCCCACCGTGGCGTAGACCTTGATCCCAATCCGTTTGGCGACCATCACCGTCGTCCCCTGGTGCTCCACCGGCCGCGGCTCGCCGTGGACGAACACGATCCCCCAGTGGGTCCCCGGCGCGGCAGAGATGGGCACGTAGAGCGTTCCCACGATCTCGCGGGTCTCCCCCGGGCCCAACGTGAAAGAACCAGGACTTACGGTGAGCCAGGGACAAAGCGACCGGGGGAGCGTCCCCGGCGGGTAGAACCTGTTCTCGCCCATCTCATTGCGGTCCCAGTCACCGGCGTAGACGGAGAAGGTCTCCGGGGCCTCCGTCTCGTTGCGGGCGATGAACGAGAACGTGTACGCTTGACCTGGGGCCACGGCGAGGTCCACCTCGAGGAGGTTTACCTCGAGGCCTACCCCCGAGAAGCTGACGAGAAGGATCGGGATCCAGAGGAGCTTTCTCATGGCAGAAGTATACGCCCCGTCGTCTACGGTGCGGTCAGCGTGTAGGTGAAGCGGAGCTCGTACGTACCGGGGACTGTGGTGTCGTAATCCAGCTGCACCCGCAAGCTGACCTCCAGCCACAGGTCGCTACCGGCCATCCCGCGGGCCACCGTGTGGGGCGTCGTGGTCAGGCCGGTGTAGTTCGTCTGGGAGTCGGTGATCCCCGGGCCCGACGCGCTGACCCGCCACTCAAGATGGGAGGAGGGTTTCCCCGGTGGAGCCTCCGGCCCTGTGTAGGTCCATGTTGCGGCGTCTGCGGCCACAACGAGGGACCAGGCGGTGGGGCTCGACACGGTGACCCTCTGGGCGGGGGAGATCTCCTTGTGGCCCGCGTCGTAGTGGGCAAGGGTCAGGGTCCCGAGGTCTACGAGCGGCGGGATCACGGTCAGGGTCTGGGCGATCTCCTCCCGGTAGTGGACGCGCACCGCCACCCAGTCCAAACGCGAACCGTGGATCGCTCGGATCCGCACCTGGAACGCTCCATCGCCGAGCTCATCGGGTGCCCACGTCCGCCCCCACGTGTCGGAACTCCCCCCCGCGACGTAATCCCTCCAGCTGGCCGGCATCGGCCCCACTCCGTAGCCTGTGGCGGTCCAGGTCACCCCGCCATCCCAGGACAGCTCCACCGTGAGCGATGAATTGGAGGAGTCATTCTTGCGGGCCGTGAACAGGACCTCGATCCCCACCACCTCGCTCCCCCCCGGAAGGGAGATCCCGTAGCCCTCGTAGATGTGCTCCTCCCCATGAGAAGCGGTCGCGTAGCGCCCGTCGCGGCGGTAGGCAAGGGGGCCATTCTTGAACTGCCCCGCGTCCGCGGACGGGTCCCTCCACCCCGTCTCCCCGGCCAGCCCCGCCAGCCCCACGAACAGGAGGACCAGGCCGAAGAGCTGCCGTGTGCGGTTCATCGTCATGGACGTCTGTCTCCCCACGGAAACAGGGGCAGCCCGGATTCCGCGTGAACCCGGGCTGCCCATGGTTGTGCCCTCATTATGGGGCGGTGAGCGTGTAGGTGAACCCCACGCTGTAGTCGCCGGCCGGGTCGTTCTCCCAGCTCACGAGGACCCGGAAGTCCATCGAGAGCTGGATGTTCCCGCCCCTCGTGCCAGCGGCAACCTGGGTCGCTCCGCTCGTCAGCCCAGTGAACGTGTTGACGGATGAGGCGACGCGTCCATCCGTGGTCACGGCCCGCCACATAAGATCGGTGGAGGGCTTCGCCCACGGACCGGTCCACGTCGCAGCGTCTGCGGCCACGGTCAGGGTCCAGTTCTTGTTGCTCCAGATCTGAATTCCCTGTGCAGCATCGAGATCCTTGTACCCTCGATCGTAGTCGTCTTCGGTCAGGGTACCGAAGTTGACCGTGCTCGTCGAAAGGGAGAGCCGGATCAACGTTGGCACCGTGAACTGAGCCGTCGAGCCCTGTGTCACCTGCGCCATTCCCGCCACGCCCACCAGCAGCCCCAATGCCAACATGCCAACCGTTACCATACGAACCTTCATCACTGCACCTCCAAGGAAGTTTGAATTGCCTTTCTCTTGGAGGCGTTTCGGCAACCCAGCCATCTCCCCTCGGGAGACCTGTGGCTTTGCGTCCCCGGGTCGCCCCGGGTTTGCCTGTTCGGTCACCTCGTTGTGTCCAGATGCCGTTGTCCCTTTCTGTAGTGGCCTTGCTTCGGCTTCCACCTCCGTCTCTACGGATCGTACACGGGCTCTCCGCCAGCCAGCGGCCAGCGTCCATCGCCCCATGGCGCATCCGTCCCCGAGCATGGGCCCGCCTATCCCTCGATCGTGTAGACCAGGGTGAGCGCATGCCCACCGCTCCACCCGGTCCCGGCGCTCGGGTTCACCCGGTAGTCGAGCACGATCTCGTGCACCCCGGGCGCTCCCTTGGCGAGGACCAGCCCTTCCGGCCGGACCGGCCGGTAGTCGTCACGCCCGACGCGCGCCTCCACGGCCCCCTCCGGCAGGAGGTCGGCCGGCCGCACGACGAGCATCCACGGCCCATTGCTGCGCACCACGAGGACGACCGCCCTCGCGAGCTCAATGCACTCTCCGGTCGGGGCCGCCGAGGGAGGGATCTCCACGGAAACCGAGACCTCTCGCCCCGTAGCGGGCGTCCCCGCGACGGACAGGCGGGAAAGGAAGGGGATCGTCAGGGCAGCTTGAGCCCCCGCAGTCTTTTCGCTCCCCCATGTCAGGACGTTCCCCGCCGCGAGGCCGATCATCACCAGCACAACCATCTTCCTGACCATGCTTCGGCAACCCAGCCATCCCTGAGGGATCTGTCGGCTTTGCGTCCCCACGTTGCCGTGGGTTTGCCCTTATCGGACGGTCGAGGTCAGTTGCCCGGTGCCACCTCCCCTCCCCAGATGGGGGTGAGTAAGTGATCCCATTATATACAAGTTAGGTCAACCGACAAGTGCATCCGTCACGTTCGCGGGCGTGAGCCTCAGGGACAGCGTTCCGGGGTTGCCGCGCGGAGGGCCCTGGCCCGGGTGAGGGCGAGGTGGTTGTAGAGGGGCCACCGCTCCCGCTGGGCGGGGTCGTCCTCGACGGCGAGGGCCAACTGAAGGAGCCGGCAGAACGCGTCCCACTCCTGGCGCGGCTTTGAATAGAACTCGGCCCAATCCACGTAGTTTTGGACGAAAACCGGATCGAGCTCGACGGCGCGGGCGAAGTGGGGGCCCGCCTGGGCCTGATCGCCACCGAGGAACCCCGGGGTCTGGGCGAGGAAGTTCGCGAGCGCGCGGTGGGGCCCCCCGCCCCAGTACGCCTCATCGAGCTCCACCGCCCGCGTGAAGGCGGCGAGCACGTCCCGCGTCCCCCCGAACAGCGCCCGGCCGTAGTCGTAGTTCAGGCTCCGGCCGAGGTTGTTCCCGTACCAGAAGATGGCCCCGACCTCCGCGGCCGCCCCGAGGGCGGCGCGGAACCCGTGGCGTTCCTCCACGCGGGTGAACTCCGGATCGAGGCGCAGCGCGGCAAGGCCCGCCGCCTCACCCGCCGCGTACGCCGCGCGGCGCTCCCCGTCGGGGAGGTACGCCTCGGCGAGCTCGAAGTAGGCCCGGGACAGGCAAACGAGCACTGCCTCTCGCTCATCCACCGTCAGCTCCGTGGCTGCCACCGCCTCCTCCCACAGAGAGATCGCCCCCCGGAGGCGGGCCTCGTACGCCGTGAACTCGAACGCCCCATCCCACCGACTGTAGAGCGCCTCGGCGGCGGCGACCTTCTCCTGAGGGGAGGCCCCGCTCCCCACGGCGCCCAGGGCGGCCACGAGGGCTACCGCCCCCGCTCGCCGGAGGCCCCCATTCCACGCGCGCATGAGCCCGATGATACGCGCTCCCGGCGTGAGGCACAGCTCTTGCCCCCGCCCGTTGTGGGGGGGGAGGGGGGCCGCTAGAATGGGTTTCGATCGCGTATGTGTCTCGCCATCCCGACGAAGGTGCTCACGCTGGACGGGAACGTGGCCACGGTGGACGTGCAGGGCGTCCAGGCCCGGGTGCGGCTCGATGCCCTCGGGGAGGAGGTTCGGATCGGGGACTACCTCCTCGTCCACGCTGGGTTCGCCATCCGCCGCCTCGATCCCCAGGATGCAGCGGAGACGTTGGCCCTGTTCGATGAGCTGTTCGCCCTCGATCCCCAGGGTGCCCCCCCTCCGGGGGGGCCGGATCCTGATGGACCACGGCATGGCTTGCGTCCCGCCTGAACGAGGGTTTAACCGTGCCCCTGCGACGGGGAAAGAGGGGCGATGTCCGCCGGCGTCCTGACGCCGCCCTCGGGCCCGACCTTTCAGCTGCGCGACCCGGACCGGGCGCGGGCGCTGGGTGACCTCATCCGCCGCTATGCCCCACCGTACCCGGTGCGGATCGTTCACGTCTGCGGGACCCACGAGATGGCGATCGCCCAGCACGGGCTGCGCTCCCTCCTCCCGGGAGGGGTGGAGGTCCTCGAGGGACCAGGGTGCCCGGTGTGCGTGACCCCGACCGTGGACCTCGATCGGGCGGCGAAACTGGCCGCGGCCGGGGCGGTCCTGTGTACGTTCGGGGACATGACGCGCGTGCCGGGGACCCGCGTGACGCTCGCCGAGGCGCGGGCCCAGGGCGCCGACGTGCGGGTGGTCCTGTCCGCGGCGGATGCGGTGGACGTGGCGCGGTCCCTTCCCGACCGCGACGTGGTGTTCTTCGCCGTGGGGTTCGAGACGACCGCCCCCGGCACGGCTGCCGTGCTCCTCGACTCCCCCCCGCCCAACTTCTACGTCCTCTCGTCCCACCGCCTCATCCCCCCCGCGCTGGGGGCGCTCCTGTCCGGCCCGCCGGCGCCGATCGCGGGGTTCCTCGCGCCGGGGCACGTGTCCACGATCATCGGGGCGCGGGCGTACCGGTTCGTCGCTGAGCGGTATCACGTCCCGGTCGTGGTCGCTGGGTTCGAACCCCTGGACATCCTGTACGCGATCGCCCTCCTCCTGCGCCAGCTTCGCGAGGGCCGGGCGGAGGTGGAGAACGCGTACCCGCGGGCGGTGAGCGAGGACGGGAACCTCCACGCCCAGGCGCTCCTCGCGCGGGCGTTTGTGCCCTGTGACGCTGTGTGGCGGGGGATCGGGCTGATCTCCAGCTCGGGCTTGCGGATCCGCGAAGAGCTCGCCCATCTCGATGCGGAACGGGAGTTCCCGGTTCCGGCCGAGCCGGGGGAGGAGAAGCCTCCTGGCTGCCTGTGCTCGGAGGTCCTCCTCGCGCGGGCCGTGCCCGCGGAGTGCCCCCTCTTCCGTAACGGGTGCACGCCCCTCTCTCCGGTGGGGCCGTGCATGGTGGGATCAGAGGGGGCGTGCAACGTGTGGTACCGGTACGGGGGGAGGCCCGACCTGTGACGGGCCGCCTGTCGGACGAGGGGGTGACGGCCCTCCACGGTGCCGGCGGCGAGCTGATGGGGAAGTTCCTCGCCGAGCGGATCCTGCCCCTGTTCCGGTTGCGGTCGGCGGGACCGATCGGGCTCGATCAGCTCGACGATGGGGCGGTGGTGGACCTCCCCCCAGGAAGGCTCGTTGTCACCACCGACAACCACGTGGTGAAACCGTTCCTCTTCCCCGGCGGGGACATCGGGAAGCTCGCCGTGTGCGGGACGGTGAACGACCTCGCCGTGATGGGGGCCCGCCCGGTGGCCCTCACGCTGGGGCTCATCCTCGAGGAAGGTTTCCCGTTCTCGGATCTGGAGCGGGTCCTCCGCTCCGCGGCGGGGGTCCTCGCTGAACTCGGCGTGCCCCTCGTCGCCGGCGACACGAAGGTCATGGGGAGGGGGGAGCTCGATCGGATCGCGATCAATACGACAGGGATTGGCGTTGCGGAGCGGGTCATCTCCGATGCGGGGCTCCGCGTGGGGGACGCGATCCTCGTCACGGGGACGGTCGGGGACCACGGGATGGCCCTCCTCGCGGCCCGCGAGGGGTTCCACCTCGCGACCGGGCTCGCGAGCGACGTTGCCCCCCTGTGGCCGCTCCTCGCGCCCGCTCTCGCTCCGGGGGGGATCACGGCGATGAAGGACCCCACCCGGGGCGGGCTCGCCGCGGCCCTCAACGAGATGGCGCGCAAGGCAGGGGTCGGGATCGAGATCCACGAGGAGGCGATCCCGCTCCGACCCGAGGCGAGGGCGCTATCCGAGCTCCTCGGGATCAGCCCCCTTGAGGTGGCGTGCGAGGGCCGGGCTGTCCTCTCCGTCGCCTCAGACCGAGCCGACGCAGTCCTGTCCCTCCTCCGCGATCACCCGCTCGGGCAAGACAGCCAGATCATCGGGGAGGTCATCCCCGCCTACCCCGGTCGGGTGATCCTCAATACGGGGATCGGGGGGCGGAGGTTCCTCGAGATGCCCCTCGGCGACCCCGTTCCCCGCATCTGCTAGCAAGGGCGGCCCGATCCGCGTTCGCGGCGGGTGCCCGCGCCTGGACCGGGACCGGTAAGCTTCGGATAATACCGCCCGTCCAGAGGGAGGTGCCACGCTGATGGGCCACGGACACGAGGCACGCCTCGTGGAGTTCCTGCGGGCGCTGAACCGCGATCCCGCTCTCCCTGCTGTCGCGCGCACGATCCTCGAGCATGCCCTGGAGATCCTCCCCCAAGCCCAGTCCGCGACCTTCCTCTCCCTGAACGATGAGGAGGGGGTGTTCGAGTACCAGGCCGCGGTGGGCTATGACCTGGGGGAGCTATCCCGGCTCAAGCTCCCCCGGGACCGCACCATCCAGCACCAGCTTGGCCTCGCGGGCCCGGCCATCATCCGCGATCCGCAGCGGCTCTACCGCGACCTCCTTCCCCCCGCCATCGCGCGCGGGCTCGATGCGTTCCCCGTTGCCGCGTTCATCACGTTTCCTATCCTCGTCGAGGGCGAGGTGATTGCCTACTTCAACGTGAACAGCCAGGACGACCCCGATGCCTTCTCCCCGGCTGATCTCGACCGTCTGCAGGGGGTGTGGGAGGAGATCACCCTCGCCGTGCGCAGGGCCTGGGAGCGAGCGGAGCTCGCTGATTCGGAGAGGCGGTTCCGGCTCCTGTTTGAGCGGCTGGCCGATGCCGTCTACATCACCTCCCTCGACGGGACCATCCTCGAGGCGAACCCAGCGGCGGAGAAGCAGACCGGCTACTCCCGCTCCGAGCTCCTCGGGATGAACATCATGCACGATCTGGCCGCGGAGGAGCCGGCCATCACCTACGAGACGGCCAACGAGCGGCTCGCCCGCGGGGAGATCGTCCATTTTGAGGAGAAAAAACGCCGCAAGGATGGAACAGTCTTTATCACTGACTGCGCCATTACACTGTTCGAGTACAAGGGTAAGCCAGCCACCCTTTCGGTGAACCGGGACATCACGGACCGCAAAGGCCTCGAACAGCTCTTGGAGTCCAAGCTGGTACAGCTTCAGGCCCTCTACCGCGCGTCCACCCTCCTCACCGCGCTCAACCGAGACAAGCTTATCCAGGACGTGGTTACCCTGGTGCGGGATGCCACGGGGGCCGATTTCGCCAACGTACTCCTGTTCGATGAGGAGGGACGGCCCCTCCGCACCCTCGAGCCCCACGGCGCGCCGCCGATCCCCCTCCAGATCCGCGAGCGCGGGTTTTCGGCCTGGATCCGGGAGACGGGGCAGCCGGTGGTGATCGAGGAGGTCCGGGACGATGGGACCATCGATCCCCCGATCTGGTGGCCGGGCCGTCGCCAGGCCCCCCTCCAGGCGAGCCCCGTCCTCATCGAGGGAGGCATCCGGTCCCTGGCGGGGATCCCCATCCGCGGCGAGGGGCGGGTGATGGGGATCCTCTACGTCCACAGCTACGAGAGAAGGGCCTTCACTGGACAGGTCGAGTTCCTGACCTCACTGGCCCGCCAAGTCGCGGTGGCGCTGGAGAACGCCTCCCTCTACGCCACGCTCAGGGAGAGTGAGGCTCAGTGGCGGATTCTATTTGAGGAATCGCCGGTGGGGATCCACGTGGAGGACTTCTCGGCGGTCAAGGCGATGCTCGATGCCCTTCGCGGGCAGGGGGTGAGCGATCTCGGAGCCTACCTCGCGGAGAACCCTGACTTCATCCGGGCGTGTGCGGAAGCGATGCGCCTCGTCCATGCCAACCGCGCTGCCCTCGCCCTCTACGGCGCGCGGGACCAGGCTCAGCAGGTCGCCCATCTTCGGGGCAAGATCCTCACGGAACCGGGCACCCCGTTCGTCCAACAGCTCCTCGCCATCTGGCAGGGGAAGACGGAGGCGACCTCCCTCGTCGTCGACCCCGACGTCCAGGGGAGGGCCGTTCACGTTCAGCTCAAGTGGCGGGTTTTCCCCGGCCACGAAGGGACCTACGACCGCGTTCTCGTGTCCCTCGTCGATCTCACGGAGCGGGTGGCGGCCGAGGAGGCGACCGCCCGCCGCGATGCGGTGCTCGGCGCCGTGGCGTTCGCTGCGGAGCGGTTCTTGCGGGCCCAGTCCCTCGATGAGGAGATCCCGGAGGCCCTGGCTCGCCTGGGGGAGGCGATCGGGGTGAGCCGGGTCTACCTCTTTCAGGACCACCACGACGCAGAAGGGCGACGGCTGGCCAGCCAGAGGTTCGAATGGGTGGCGCCTGGCACCTCTTCCCAGATCGATAACCCCAAGCTCCAGGTTCTTCCGTACCTGGAAGGTGGGTTCTCCCGGTGGGAGGAGGCGTTCTCCCACGGGGAGCCGATCGCGGGCCCGGTGCGGGAGTTCCCCCCCGCGGAGCAGTCCGTCCTTCGGCCTCAGGGGATCCTCTCCCTCCTCGCCGTGCCGATCTTCGTGGCCAACGAGCGGTGGGGGTTCCTCGGGCTCGACGACTGCGTTCGGGAGCGGGAATGGTCGGAGATTGAGGTCGAGGCCCTCCGGATGGCAGCGCGGACGCTCGGCGCGGCGATCGAGCGGGCGAAGGTCGAGGAGGACCTCCAGCTTCTGAACGCCGACCTGCGAGGGCTGTACGAGGTGTCGGTTGCCCTGGGGGCGAGCCTCGACCTGGGCAGCGTGTTCGCCCGGGTGTACGAGGAGATCGCCCAGCTCATCCCCTGTGATGCGTTCATCCTCGCACTGGTGGACGCCGCCCGCCGTGAGTTCCGGCTTGCGTACGCAGTGGAGGAAGGGGAGCGTCTTCCCGAGGTCGTGCACCCCCTCGATCCTGAGCAGAGCCTGACGGGCTGGATCGTGGCCACCAAGCGTTCCCTCCTCGTCCGCGACTTCGAGGCCGAGGGCGATCAGCTCCCGGCGGCGTCGCAGCGGGTGGGCAAGGATGTGCGGAGTTGGCTTGGCGTCCCTCTCCTCTTTCAGGATGAGGTGCTGGGCGTCCTCTCGGTCCAAAGCTTCGCTCCGGGCGCTTACGGGGAGAAGGACCTCCGCCTCCTGGAGACGATCTCCGCCCCGGTGGCTACGGTGATTCACAACGCGCGCACCTACGCTGGACTGGCGGCCCTCGAAGAGAAGCTGCGGAGGGTGGAGGCGTACTCGCGCCGGATGAAGCTCGCCCGCGATAAGGAGGAGCTGTACAGCATCGTCCTCGAACTGACCGGGTCCGTATTGGGCTATCGGCCGTGCGTGATCCTCGAGCCCTGTGGAGAGGAGCTGACGGTGGTGGCGGGGCACGACGAGCTCGCGTGGGCCCAGGGGATGCGATTCGGCAGGAACGGGAGGGGGATCACCACCGCCGCGCTCCGGTCGCGGGAACCGGAGTACGCGGCGGACGTGTCGCGCGACGAGCGCTACGTCATCGGGGATCCCAACACGCGTAGCGAGCTCGCCGTCCCCATCGTCCTCGGGGACAGGGTGTTCGGGATTCTGGATGTCCAAACTGCGGTGGCAAGCGGGATCCCCGTCGAGGACCGGGATCTCCTCAACATCGTTGCCTCCGAGCTCGCTGTGGCTCTGGCTGGGTTGGAGCGGCTGGAGCAGGTGGAGGCTGTGAACGAGCGGCTGGCTGGCCTCCACAGGCTGGTGATGCGGCTTTCGCGCTGCGCGACAGTGGAGGAGGTGTGTGAGGTGGCCGCCCACGAGGCGGTGCGGATCCTCGGGTTCACCACCTACACCGTGAGTCTGGTCGAGGGGGATTGGCTTGTCCCCAAGGCCTCGGTAGGGATCGAGGGCCGCCCTCTGCGGCGGGGGGAGGGGGTCGCCTGGCAGACGCTTGCGTGCGGCCAGAGGATCTCGGGCAACCTCGAGGACCTGCCGCAAGCGCGGCCGGTCCGGCCCGATCTGCGGAGCGTCCTGTCCGTTCCGATCGGGGACTTCGGCGTGTTCCAGGTGGCGTCCACGGCGCGCGATGCGTTCTCCCCTGAAGATGTGCTCGTGGCCGAGATCCTCGCCGGGCACCTCCGAGAAGAGATCCGGCGGATCCGCATCGAGGAACAACTACGCGAGCAGGCGATCCGCGATCCCCTGACCGGCCTGTACAACCGGAGGACGCTGGGGGGGGTCCTGGAGCGGGAGATCGAGCGGGCGAAGCGCTACGAACACCCCCTGACCCTTGTCATGGCAGATATCGACGACTTCAAGAGCGTAAACGATCGGCATGGCCATCTGGTGGGGGACGCCTTGCTGCGCCGCGTGGCGGAGGTCCTCCGCGGGAGCGTGCGGGCAGGGGATTACGTGTTCCGCTACGGGGGGGAGGAGTTCGTGCTCGTCCTCCCCGAGACGGGAGACGGGGAGGGCGTCCTCCCCCGCCTGCGGCAGGCGGTGCGGGGGATCTCCCTCCCTGACGTGCCCGGCCTTTCGGTGAGCCTGAGCGTGGGCCACGTGGTGTGGAACCCGGTCCGGGATGGCCCGACCACGGTCGAGGCCCTCCTCCGCCGCGCGGACGAGGTCCTCTATGGGATGAAGCGGCGCCGCATTCACAAGAGGTGACGGCGCACGGCCGGTTGCACCGGTGGGGCGGCGCCGACTATGATGACGGGCGAAGCGCCCGTAGCTCAGCTGGACAGAGCAGCGGTTTCCTAAACCGCAGGCCGGAGGTTCGAGTCCTCCCGGGCGTACCCGTCCGCGGCGGCCAGTCGAGACAGGTAGACCGTTCATCCTTGCCCACCAACCGAGGTAGAATGGAGCCATGGGACAGGTGCAGGTGGTCCTCAACCCGGCGGCGGATCGCGGCCGGGCCGGGGAGCGGCGGGAGGAGCTGAGCCAGGTACTTGAGGCAGCGGGAATCGCGGCCCACGTCGTCCTCACCGAGCGGCCGGGACATGCGATCGAGCTCGCCCGGGATGCGGTGCGCGCGGGGGCGACGGTCGTCGCGGCAGCGGGGGGGGACGGGACGATCCACGAGGTCGGCCAAGCCCTGGTGGGGACGAAGGTCGCCCTGGGGATCCTCCCCATGGGGTCAGGGAACGACTACATCCGCGTGCTGGGGATCCCGCGGGACCTCCCCGGGGCCGCGGCAATCCTCGCCCGCGGCGAGGCGCGGATCGTGGATGTGGCGAACGTCAACGGACAGTTCTCCCTCAACTCGGTGGGGATGGGCATTGACGGCCAGATCGCCGCGGACTACCTCCGCATGCGGGCCCTGAAGGGGGAACTTGGGTACCTCACGGCGACGGTGCTCGAGGTGATCCGCTTTCGCGCGTTCCGGGCGGAGGTCGTGGGCGATGGGTGGACGTTCACGGGAAAGGCGTTGGCCGTGTCGGTGATGAACGGCCCCTACGCCGGGGGAGGGTACTGCCTCGCCCCGCAGGCCCGCCTCGATGACGGGGTGCTCGATGTGGGGATCATCGGCGACTACCCGCGGGTGGTGCGGTGCGTGGTCCTCCCCAAGACGCGCGACGGGACCTACCTCAACTTGGCGCGCGTGCACGCCAAAAAAGCCCAGCGGGTTTCGATCCGCAGCGACCGGCCCCTCCCGGTACACATGGATGGGGAGCTTCTTCCGGAACTGGTCCGGGAGATCGAGATCGCGCTCTGGCCGCAGTCCCTGCGCCTGATCTCGTGATGCGCCAGCTGGCCCCCTGCCGGGGGCACCCCTCGACCGACTCTAGCCCCCCGCTCGCGGCACGCGAAACCGGGGGTGTGAGGGCGGTGTAGATGCCCACGGTCGGGGTGGTGGGCCGGAGGACGCGGCGCGGTGGCCGCCCGCGGCCTCGCGCCCCTGGTCGTGCAAGTGGTCGCCCGTTCGGCGATCATCGCCCACCGTGCAATCTCCCTGTCGTGGACGGGGAGATCGAGCGGTACCCGAAGGAACACGGCGCCGACGGGCGCCGACAAGGAGGAACAGATGAAGCGGATGGCGTACTTGGTCCTAGCGTTGGGTGTGGTCGCGGGGGTGGCCGCGGCTGCCCCCCGGCTGGTGGTGGACCCGGAGGTCTACGACTTCGGGACGGCGATGGATGGGACGGTCATCCAGTTCGTCGTTACCCTGAAGAACAGCGGCGATAGCACCCTCTACATCAGCAATGTGAGCTACAACTGTTCCTGCACGAGCTATTCCCTGGCCGTGCGGACCCTCAACCCGGGCGAGTCGACGACGATGACGGTCACGTTCAGGACGCAGGGTTACAGTAGCCATGCTCAGCCCGTCTCTCAGGCGGTGACCATCCGCTCGAACGACCCGGCCCGGCCCGAGCTGCGGATCGTGGTGCGCGGCGTCGTCCGCACCCTCGCCCCCTACGAGGGCACGGCGTCCATGTTGGAACAGGATTTCTACCTGCTCGTTGACCTGCGGTCGGCCGAGGACTACGCCCGGGGGCACCTCCTCGGCGCGGTGAACATCCCGTTCGCCGAACTCTCCGCACGTCTCGGGCAGCTCCCGAAGTCGAAGATCATCTACCTCTACGATGCAACGGGGATCGAGGCCACCCAGGCCGCCCAGCTCCTCCAGCAGAACGCGTTCACCCTCGCCCGCGTCCTCGCGGGCGGACTCCTCGGGTGGTGGCAGGCGTATGGGGACCTGTTCTTCGTGTGGGCCCCCGATGCGGTGCGGACCCCGCCGACGGGGACGCCGTACTACAGCACGTGGGCGGTGGCCCAGCCGTCCCAGCTCGCGAGGAAGTACCAGTACGTGGTGGACCTCCGCTCCCCGCCGGCCTATGCTGCGGGCCACTTCCCGGGGGCGGAGAACGTGGTGCTCGCCACCCGGGATGAGCTTGTGGCGTGGGCGGCCCGCCTCCCGCGCCCCATCCCCGGGACGTCTCTTTCAATTTGGATCGTGGACGAGGATGGTTCCCGGGCGTGCGACGTGGCCCAATACCTGCAGGGGATCGGGTTCACCCAGGCGCGGTGCCTGTTCGGGGGGATCGCGGCCTGGCGGGCCCAGTTCGGGGACGAGCTCCTGTTCCCCTCTCTCTAGAGGGCGAGGGCATGGGTTCTGGGGGTACTGAGGTCTGGCGTGAGCCGGGCCTGGGGGCCTTCGAACGCTACCTGACCCTGTGGGTCCTTCTTTGTATTGGGGCTGGGATTCTCCTCGGGAAGGTCGCGCCGGAAGCGGCGCAGGCTCTTGATTCACTAGCGCTCTACGTGGGAGGGGCGCCTGTGGTCTCGATCCCCATTGCGATCGCTTTGTTCTTCATGATGTATCCGATCATGGTCAAGATCGACTTCGGCGAGGTGGTGCGGGCGGGGAGGAATGCCAAGCCGGTGCTCCTGACCCTGGTCGTGAACTGGGGGATCAAGCCGTTCACGATGTTCGGGATCGCCACTCTGTTCCTGGGGATCCTGTTCCGTGGGCTCGTGCCGGGGGTGGAGATCGTGAAGGACGGAACCCAGGTCGAGCTCTTCCGATCCTACATCTCGGGAGCGATTCTCCTCGGGATCGCCCCCTGCACAGCGATGGTCCTCGTGTGGGGCTTCCTCGCGCGGGGGAACCCGGGTCACACCTTGGTCATGGTGGCGATCAACTCGCTCACTATGCTTGTGCTGTACGGGCCTTTGGGGAAACTCCTTCTTGGGATCAATCAGATGCCCGTTCCCTGGCAGGCCCTTCTTCTCTCGATCGCAATCTATGTTGCGCTTCCGTTGGGCGCCGGATATGTCACCCGCCGGTGGGCTGTGAGGCGTAAGGGGGAGGCTTGGTTCCGCGAGCGGTTTGTCCCGTGGCTGACGCCGGTATCGCTGATCGCTCTCCTCCTGACGCTGGTTCTCCTGTTCACCTTCAAGGGAGAGACGATCGTGGAGAACCCGCTCACCATTCTGTGGATCGCGATCCCGCTCTTCCTTCAGACGTGGCTTATCTTCGGGCTCACGTATGGGCTGGCCCGCCTGTTGCGGTTCCGCTATGCTGACGCCGCGCCATCGGCGATCATCGGGGCGTCGAATCATTTTGAGGTCGCAATTGCCACGGCAACGATGCTGTACGGTCTCTCGTCAGGGGCTGCTCTGGCGACGGTGGTCGGGGTTTTGATCGAGGTCCCCGTGATGCTGATGCTGGTTCGGGTCTGCCTGCGGACCCAAGGGTGGTTCGAGAGCGGGGCGCGACAGGCCAACGAGGTGGTGCAATGAAGTGGCGTGGTCTTGCTGTTCTTCTGGTGCTGGCGAGCCTCAGTGCGGCTGGGGCCCCGGTCGAGCTCCACTACTTCTGGTCCGCAACCTGCCCGGACTGCCAGGTGATGAAGGCGTTCCTGGGCGAGCTCTCCCAGGAGTACCCCGACCTCGCAATCGTTGAGCACGAGGTCACGTTCACCCCCGACAACTGGCGCCTCATGGCCACCCTCGCCCAGGCGTACGGCCTGAAGAAGGAGACCACGCCCACGGTGTTCGTGGGGGACCTGGCCGTGGCCGGGATCGGCCGGGCGGTGGAGCTGCAGATCCGGGAAGAGGTGGAGCGCTGCCTCGGGGCCGGCTGCCCTTCCCCCCTGACTCGCCTCCCCCAGAAGCTCCGCCCTGTGCTGAGCCCACTCGAGATCGCGGTGCTCCTGGCGGTGGGGGTGCTTTTGATCTGGCTCGTGGGCGGTGGAGGATGAACGTGCTGGCTTCCCCGCGCGAGGCGCTGGGACCGGGGTTGCCCGTGAAGGAGGGCGGATGCGCGCGGTAATGGACTGGAAGCGATGGATTCTGGTGCTCGCTGTCTGGGGCCTCGTGGGGGGGGTGGGCCTCGCGGGCGGAGCGACTGAACTCCTGTTCTTCTACGACGAGAGCTGCACGCACTGTAAGCAGGTCGAGTCGTTCCTGACGGATCTCCAGCGGGCTGGCCTGGAGTTCACGATCGAACGCTACGAGATCCACACCCCAGAAGGATGGAACCTCCTCCTCCGGCTCCTCGGCGCCTACCACGCTGACATCGGTTCTGTCCCGATGGTGTTCGTGGGCGAGGTCGCGGTGGTGGGGAACACGTTTTACGGGCTTGGCCCTGAGCCGATCGTGTACACGGGGGCTGCTTACGACCTCGTGCTGGAGGAGGCGGTGCGGGCGGCCGTGGCCGCGAACGCTCCCTCCCCGCGCACCCTCCTTCCTCCGGTGGCGACGGAGGCGGTGGTCATCGTCCCCTCCGATCCTTGCTTGGACGTGGGTTGTGTCCTCCTCGACCTCCACCTGACCCAGCTTGGGGAGGTGTACCCCGCCCTCGGGATCCGCCGGCTGGCGGGCACGGATCCGAATGCATTGTCCACGTTCGAGAAGCTCCTGCGGCTGTATGGGGTACGCGGGGATCCGCCCGCCCTGTTCGTGGGCGATGCGGCGGTGGTGGGGGGGAATGTGTACCTCCCGCGGCGCGATCCTGTTCCTCTGTCGAGCCCGGCCGGGGAGGCCGCGCTCCGCGAGGCGGTGGCGAAGGCGGTGGAGGCCAAGGTGGCCTCCCCCCTCGACCGGCTGCGGTTGCGGGAACAGCTCACCTTGGGAGCAGTGGTCGTCGGGGCAGCCCTTGACTCGATCAACCCCTGTGACTTCGCTGTTCTGGTCCTCCTCCTCGGGACCCTGCTCGTCGTGGGGAAGAGGGTCAAGGTGATCTGGGCCGGCCTCGCCTTCGCGGCGGGGATCTTCGTGGCCTACTTCGCGATCGGGTTCGGCTTGTACGCTGTGCTCGGGATCACGGTCGGGTCGCGGGCGTTTCGCGTGCCGTTCATCCTCGCCGTGTCCTCGCTCGCCATCCTCGTCGGCCTGTGGGAGATGAAGGACCTCCTCTGGTACGGGAAGTGGTTCTCGATCGAGGTCCCCGAGAGGTGGAAGCCGTCGGTGAAGAGGATCACGGCGTCGGTGGTGTCGGTCCCCGGCGCGTTCGTGATCGGACTCGTGGACTCCCTGTTCCTCGCCCCGTGCACGTCGGGCCCCTACATCGTGATCCTCACCCTCCTCTCCCAGACCACGACCCGGGTCCAAGGGGCGCTGTGGCTCCTCCTCTATAACTTCATCTTCATCCTCCCCATGATCGCAATCACGCTCATGGTCCACTTTGGGTTCACCACCACCGCCCGGGCGGAGCGGTGGCGGACGGCGAAACTGGGGACGCTCCACTTCGCGGCGGGGCTGGTGATGGTCCTCCTCGGGGTCGGGATGATCGTTGGGGTCCTCCTGGGCTACCTGTAGACCTGCGTCAGCGGTTGCGGTGGAGCTCCCACAGGGTGGCGAGGGCGGGCTGGAAGCGATGGGCGAACGCGTCCGCGCTCGTCGGCTCGGGCGTGTTGGGGACGGTTTCGTACGGAACCCGGATCCCCCCGAGCGGGAGGTACCCCTGGCCGTGGGGGGCGAGGGTGGCCCAGTCGTCGCGGGCGTAGGTGCGCTCCATCTCCTCGCGCGGGACGGAGTGGGTGAGGATCCCCGCCCGGCGGTCGCGATCGTAGCGGGCGATGTTCCGACGCCACGATTCCGCGAACGTGACGTCGAGGTAGAGGAGCGCCGCCTTCTGTAGGAACGTCGGCGACCACAGATGGAGGGCATCCCGATACGCGGTCGGTCCACCGCGGGCGAACTCGACGATCACCGTCTCCCCAGGGGCGACGGGATGGCGGGCCAGTTCTTCCTGGAGCTTTAGGATGAGGAACGGCCACACCCCGTCATCGACCACCGCGTAGTTCTCCCCGGCCCGGCGGGAATGAAGCCGGCCCCGCCCGGCCTTCTCCCAGAGGTCATCCGCCACGAACAGCTCCCACAGGAGGGGGAAGTCGTCCGCCACCCGCAGCCGGCCGAGGTGGTAGGCGACCGCCCGCTCGTCCGGGGATAGGTGACGGAGGAACTGGATCAGCTCGGACTTCCCCGCCGCAGGTCGGCCGAGGAGGAACAGGTACGGGAGGACCTCTGCCGGGGTCTGCCCGCGGTAGGTGAGCCCGGCGGCGGAAGCGACGTCCTCGAGGACTTCGCCCGGAGGGCGGTCGGCCTCGACGAGCCAGAGATCGCTCCCCTGGCTCGCGTGCCAGGCGTCGAGCCAGGGGAGCATCCTCGTCAGGATCTCCTCCGACACGGTGTAACGGGGATCGGCTCGGGCCCCCTGGCGGGCGCAGGACACGGCGATGGGGGCGACGAGCCGCAGGAACCGGTTCGGCCAAACGATGTTCGGTTCCCGCTCCCGGAACTGGGCGAGGAACGCGGTATCGCCCATCGCGGCGGCGTAGGCAGCGTGGACGGCGAGGTGCGACTCCTCGATCACGGTCCTCCCGGCGGAGAGCGCGTCGCGGATCGCGCGCTCACGCTCGGGGAGGTGAGCCCAGATCGCCTCGCTCAGGCGGGCCCTCTCGCGGAAGAGATCGATCCCCTCTTGCTCGGCAGCCTCCTTGACCAGCTCGGGGAGGACCACCACCTGATCGGGGTAGTACAAGCGAAGAATGGACAGGACCTCGCTCTTTCCCAGCGCGGGCAGACCTTCGACTGAGATGTGCATGGGGGAACTGGGCGGAGGAGGACTTGAACCCCCGACTTCTCCCCCGTGAAGGGAGCGCTCTACCAACTGAGCTATCCGCCCTGCGTGGCGATGGTAGCCGGCCCGTTTCGCGCGCGCAAGCTGGGACTAGCTCTCGCCGTTGTCCTCGATCATCGCGATCAAGGACTCCCCTTCCCGGCGCCGGGTGATCTCGACCAGCCCCAACTTGGTGATCCCGATGAGGTCCGCCGGCACGCGGTCCTTCTTCAGCTCAGCCTCGAGGCGGGCGATCACCTTCTGCTCATCGGCTTCGCTCTCCATGTCCACCAGGTCCACGATGATGATCCCCGAGATCTTCCGCAGCCGGAGGATGCGCGGGATCTCCTTCGCTGCCTCGAGGTTGGTGCTGAGGATTGCCGAGTCCTGCGTGCGGTGCCGGGTGTCGGAGCCCGTGTTGACATCGATCGCGGTGAGGGCCTCCGTCTCGTCCACCACGAGGAACCCGCCCGCCTGGAGGGGGATTTTGCGCTGCAGGGCCTCGCGCAGCCGGCGCTCGATGTCGTAGCGCACGAACAAGGGGACCTGCCCCCGGTATAGCCGGACGCGGCGGCGGAGGTGGGGAAGGCGCAGTTCGTCGAGGAACTCCTGGATTCTCTTCTGCTCTATAGCGTCGTCCACGATGACGGAGTTCACGGTCTCGAGAAAGCGGTCGCGGACGAGGGTCCGCACGAGGTCGAGGGGTTCGTGGAGGAGCTGCGGGGGGGTAGCCTCCGCGGCTGCCCGCTCGATCCCGCCCCAGACCTCCTGGAGGCGGCGGAAGTCAACGGCGAGCTCCTCCTCGTCTGCGTGGAACGCGGCGGTGCGGGCGATGAGGCCCTGCCCCTCGCCCTTGAGCTCGTGCGCAATCCGGCGGAGGCGCTTCGCATCCTCGGGGTCCCCCACCCGCCGGGAAATTCCGACCCGATCCTCGGTTGGCAGGAACACCCAGTACCGCCCGGGGAGGCTGATCTTCGTCGTCCCCTGGGGGTTCTTCTTCCCCATCCCCTCCCGCCGGACCTGGACCAGCACGGTATCCCCTGGGCGGAGCACTTTCTGGATGGGCACGCTCTCCTTCCATGGCTCGAACCCCTTGGCGACGAGGAGGGCATCGCTGATCTCGTGCTCGGAGAGGAAAAGGGCTTTCCTCTCCCCGACGTTCACGAAGGCGGCCCCCATCCCGGGGAGGACTGTCTCCACCTTCCCCTGGTAGATGTTGCCCACCAGGGGCCGACGCGCTGGAGCATCGAAGTGGACCTCGACGAGCTCGCCGTCCTCGACGATCGCCACCCGCCTCCGGGGTCCGGAGGGCATTCGCTCGACCGTGATCAGGATGTGATTGCCCTTGAGCGTACGACCTCCACCGTCAGCGCGGCGCGGGCCCGGGGGCCTTAGGCGCGCCGCATCTCCCGGGCGACGGTCACCACCTGGGAAAATGCCTGCGGATCGCGCTGAGCGATGTCGGCGAGCATCTTCCGGTTCAGCCCCACGCCGGCCTTGTGCAGGCCCCCCATGAACGCGGAGTAGGAGAGCCCGTGGCCCTTCGCTGCCGCTCCGATCCGGACCATCCACAGCCTACGCATCGTCCGCTTCTCCAGTTTGCGCGACACGTACATGTGCCGCTGCGCCTTGAACACGGACTGCTTGGCGATCCGGTAGCAGGAGCGCCGCTTCCCCTGGAACCCCTTGGTCCGCTGGAGGACCTTCCGCCGCCGCCGGCCGTGTTTCACCCCTCCTGGAACTCGCATTGTCCTTCCTCCTCTAGATATTCAGGATCCGCCGCAACCGCTTGCGGTCGGCACCGCGCACCTCGACGGGTCGCCCTGCTTCGCGGCGGTACTGGGGTCGCATCTTCGACAGCTTGTGCTTGCGGTTGGCGTGCTGGTGGAAGATCCTCCCCGTCCCCGAGACCTTAAATCTCTTCGCTGACGCTCTGTGCGTTTTTGTCTTCAACGCGCCCTCCTTTGGCGGGAACGAGCAGCATCTGCAGCGTCCTTCCCTTGCTCGTCATATCTTGATCCACCTTCGCCATGTCCTTCGTCGCCGCCGCCACCCGGGCCAGGATTTCCTGCCCCTTGCCGAGATGGATGATCTGCCGGCCCTTGAAGAACACCGACACGCGCACCATGTGGCCATCACTGAGGAACTCGCGGATCCGCGCGAGCTTCGTCTGGAAATCGTGTTCCCCAGTCTGGATCGTGAACTTCACCTCTTTGAGGCGGGTGGCCTTCTGCTGTTTCTTCTCCCGCTTCTCCAGTTGGTACCGGTACTTCCCGTAGTCCACGATCTTGCACACCACCGGGTTCGCCTCGGGAGCCACCTCCACAAGATCGAGCCCCTTCTCACGCGCCATGGCCAGCGCCCGGTCCACAGGGAGCACGCCCAGGCTGCGTCCTTCGGGGCCGATCAGGAGAACCTCTCTCGCTCGGATCTGCTCGTTTACTCGGAACTCCCGTCGAATGGGTTCCTCCTCATAGCATGTATTCTAGCCGCCCGGGCGGGGGGTGGCCACGCCGTACAAACCATGGGCGCGGATCCACTGGTCCACCGCAGGGGGGACGAGGCCCTCCGTGGGGAGGCCGCACCGGTAGCGGCGACGGATCTCGGATGAGGACATCGAGATGAGGGGCATCTCCAGGAAGTGGATCTCGGCACGGTCGAACGGAGGCCGGTGGAAGACGGTCGGAGGCGTCCCCGGCCGGGGGGCAACGATGAACGGGCAGCTTGCCAGGAGCCGCGGCCAGTCGTGCCAGGTCTCGATCCGGGCGAAGATGTCCGCCCCCACGATGTAGGCCACGCCCTCGGGGTGGAGCTCCTTCATCGCCGCCACCGTGTCCACCGTGTAGCAGGGACCGGGGCGGTCCACCTCGATCCGGGACACGGAGAACTGGGGGTGCCCCTCCACGGCGAGGCGGACCATTGTGTACCGGGCCTCGGCGGGTGTCCCCTCATCCACTGCGCGGTGGGGAGGGTGGCCGGTGGGGATGAACACGACCTTTCGCAGCCCGAACTGGCGCCAGGCTTCCTCGGCCACGCGCAGGTGGCCGATGTGGATCGGGTTGAACGTGCCGCCGAACAACCCTGTCCTACCCTGTAAGCTCAAACTCCTGTCCTCCGATGCGTACGGTGGACCCGGGACGGAGGCCGCGACGCTTGAGCGCCGCGAGCACCCCAAGGCGTTCCAGCCTCATCTCGAAATACTCCTGGGCGTCGCGGGTCGACAGATCGAGGCGTCGCACCAGGCGCTCCACCGCCGGCCCGCGCACGACGAGCTGACCCTCTTCCTCGACCACCTCGAACGGGACCCGGTCCGGGGTGAGCTGCCAGGCCCGTCGCGCAGGGGCCTCGGTCGCCGGCAGCGGCAGGGGGTTCTCCTGGAGCTTGCGCCCGAGGAGGAGCAGGAGCTCCCGGATCCCCCGTCCGGTCACGGCGGAGATGGGGTGGAGCTCGATCCCCGCTTCGCGGAACCGGTGCACCTCTGCGGACACGCGCTCCGGGGGGAGGAGGTCGGCCTTGTTCCCCGCCACGACCTCCGGCTTCGTCCTCAGCTCTTCCCATGCTTCGATCTCGCGGCGGAGCAGTCGGTGGTCGGCCAGGGGATCACGTCCCTCCACCCCGGCCAGATCCACCACGTGGAGGAGGACCCTCGCCCGGGTCGCATGGCGGAGGAACCGGTCCCCGAGGCCCTTCCCCTCGTGGGCGCCCTCGATCAGGCCCGGCAGGTCCGCGAGCACGAGCGAGGTGCCGTCCCCGATCTCTGCCAGGCCGAGGTTCGGGGCGAGGGTGGTGAACGGGTAGGGGGCGACCTTCACCTTCCGCCGCGACACCCGCGCGAGGAGCGACGATTTCCCCACGTTGGGGAACCCGATGATCCCGACGTCGGCCAACACGCGGAGCTCGAGCTTGATCCACCGCTCCTCTCCCTCTTCCCCGAACTCGCGGATCCGCGGGGCCTGGCGGGCGGAATTGGTGAACGCCTTGTTCCCGCGCCCGCCGCGTCCCCCCCGGGCGATGCGGGCCTCCGCCCCATCGGTTGCGAGGTCGGCGAGGATCTCCCCCGTCTCGGCATCGCGGACTACGGTGCCCACTGGAACGTGGATCACGAGGTCGGTGCCGTCCTTCCCCTGGCGGCAGTTGGGGCCACCATGGCCGCCATGGCCGGCGCGGAAGTGGATCTGGTTTTGGAACTGGAGGAGGGTCCCCACGGAACGGGTGGCACGCAGGAGCACATCCCCCCCCCGACCGCCGCTCCCGCCGTCGGGGGTGCCGCGGGGATTGGTGCGGGTCCTGTGGAAGCTGGTGAGTCCGTTCCCCCCCCGTCCCGAGGCGACATGGATCTTCGCCTCATCGACCCACATTCGGGGGGCTACCCCTCCTCGTGGAGCGGGTCCACGTTCACGTACACGCGGTTGTGCCCGGCGAACCGGACCGTGCCCGTGGTCGTGGCGAAGATCGTGAAGTCCCGGCCCATGCCGACGCCGGAACCTGGGTAGAACCGGGTTCCCCTCTGACGGACGATGATGCACCCCGGCCGCACGAGCTCGCCGCCGTACCGCTTGATCCCCAGCCGCTGGCCGGGGGAATCATGGACGTTTTGGGTTGAACCGCCACTTGTCTTATGTGCCATCCTGTCCTCTCACACCGCAACGCTCTCCCCGACCTCGTGCACCGCGATCCGCCCCGGGCGGTTGCGGGAGAGAGCGCGCAATCCCAAGACCATCGTCTCCACGATGGCGTCGACCTCGCGGTCGAGGAAGAACGCCGACCGGTCCACCTGGAACCGCAGGAGATGCCCCTCCTTGGTGACCGCGGGATCGAGGTGGAGGTAGTCCCGCAGGCCGAGGACCGGCGCCTCCACGAGCGCCGCGGCAGCGAGCCCTTCCGCGGACTCGTCGCCGTGCAGGGTCACGGCCTGGACCCGGCCCTCCTCGTCCCGCTCGATCAGCACTTCCACCATGCCCGGCTACCCCTTTTCGATCGCCAGGATCCGCGTGCGCATGTAGGGCTGACGATGCCCCTTCTTCCGCCGGTACCCCTTCTTGGGGGCGAACCGCTGGATGATCACCTTCGGCCCGCGCCCGCTCTCCAGGACCTCCCCCACGACCTTGACATCGGTCAGGTAGGGGCGGCCGACCTCCACCCCCGCGCCGTTGCGCACGAGGAGCACGCGATCGAACGTCACCTTGTCCCCCACGTTCACCGTGGGAAGGAGCTCGTGCACGATCTCGGCCTCGGCCTCGACGCGGTACTGTTTGCCTCCGATCTCCACGACAGCGTACATAGCCACCTCGGTCATCGTAGTGGAAACGATGCGCAACGGCAATTCTAGCGAATCCGGGTGCCCGGCTCCACCTCGCGTTCTGGCGTGAGGAGGCACAGGGTGCCATCGGAGGCGGCGAGGAGCATGCACTCTGACCGGAGCCCCCGGATCGTGGCCGGCTTCAGGTTCGCGACCACCGCCACGAGCTTCCCCACGAGGTCCGCCGGCTGATAGTGCTTGCGGATCCCGGCCACGGCTGGCGCTTGGCGATCCCCGAGGTCCACCTGGAGGGCGAGGAGCTTGTCTGCCCCGGCCACTTCCTCCGCGGCGAGGATCCGCCCCACCCGCAGGTCAAGCTTCTGGAACTCCTCGATCGAGATGAGCCCTTCTTCCTTCATCATCTGATACCTCCCCTTCAACTCCGCGATGTCCACGTGCTCAAGGAGCGGCCGCGGCTCACGGGCGAGCGCGTGGCCGGCGAGTCCGGAGCGGACGGCCGCTAGGGTGGGCGGTGCGATGCCGAGCGTGGCGTAGACCTCCCGCGAGAACATGGGGATGAACGGTTCGAGCAGGATCGCTACCGCCTTCACGAGGTGAGCAGCCGAGGCCACGGCTCCCCCATCGCCGCTCCGCCACGGTGCCTTGCGCTGGAAGTACTCGTTCCCCGTCCCCGCGAGGAGGGCGATCGCCCGCAAGGCCGGGGCGAGGGATCCCCCCTCGATCGTGTCCACCACTTCGGCACAGGTCCGGTCAATCGCCTGCACGATCTCGGGGTCAGTCGGCTCGGTGGGGACCGTCCCTCCGTGCTTGGACCCGATGTAGGAAAGGACCCGATGCACGAAGTTCGCGATGTTGTCCACGAGCACGTGGTTGACCGCCTTATCGAACTCCTCCCACGAGAACTCGACGTCCTTGGATTCGGGGCGGTTGTAGAAGAGGTAGAACCGCCAGTACACGGGCGGGAGGAGCGCGAGGGCCTCGTCGGCGAAGATCCCGATCCGACGGGTCTTCGAGAACTGCTCCCCTCCGATCCAGTTCAGGTACTCCGTGGCTGCGATCTGATCCGGCAGATGGTACCCCTGGCCCGAGGCGAGGAGCTGGCCGGGGAAGATGATCGTGTGGAACGGGATGTTGTCCTTGGCTTGGGTGTACACCTGCCACACCTCGTCCCCGAACCAGAACTCCCGCCACCGCTCCTCTTCCCCTCGCCGGCGGAAGTGCTCGATCGTTGCGGACACATAGCCCAACGCGGCCTCCGCCCACACGTAGATGACCTTCCCCGCGGCGCCGGGGAACGGAGCGGGGATCCCCCACGCGATGTCGCGCGTCACCGCCCGCGGGCGGAGCCCCTCCTGGATGAGGCGCTCCGTGAACAGCTTCACGTTCCCGCGGAACCCGCGGCGGGTCACGTAGGCGAGGAGCTGCGGGGTCAGCTTCGCGAGGTCGAGGTACCAATGTCGGGTGGCGCGCGTGACGACCGACGACGAACCGCAGAACGCGCAGTGGGGGTGGCGGAGGTTCTCCGGTTCGAGCAACGCCCCGCAGGCATCACATTGGTTCCCCTGGGCGTGGAGGTACCCACAGTGGGGGCAGGTCCCGACGATGAACCGATCGGCCAGGAACCGGTTGCATCCCTGACAGAACGCCCGGCCTTCCTCCTGGGAGATGATGTACCCGTTCTTCTCCATCTGCCGGTAGATCTCGGTCACGAACTCGTAGTGGACGGGGGACTCGGTGGTGGTGTAGTTGTCGATTGCGATCTCGAACTGGGCGAGGACAGAGGTGATGGCCTGGTGAACCCGCTCGGCGAGCTCCCGCGGCGAGATCCCGAGCCGTGCTGCCTCGTACTCGACCTTCGTCCCGTGGGCATCGGTCCCCGACACGTGGAGCGCCTCGTACCCGCGGAGCCGGTAGAAGCGGGTGAACGCGTCTCCGGACAGGAGGCACCCGATGAGGTTGCCAAGATGGGGCAAGCCCGAACCGTAGGGCCACGCGCTGCACACCAGGATCCGTTTGATGTTGGCGTCCACGTATCCTCCGCGAGGGGCCGATTATAGCGGGCTCGGTCCGGATCGAAAGGACGGCGGGGGGCCGCCAGGGTACACTACCCCTGCCGGAGGTAGCGATGCGCGAAGCGACAGTGGGGAAAGAACTGGTGATCATCACGGGCAACCGGGTGGGCGTGCTCGCGAACATCGCCCGCGTCCTCGCCGACCAGGGGATCAACATCCTCGCGGTGGCGGTGTTCGCCGAGGGGGAGGAGGCGGAGCTTCATCTGGTTCCGGACTCCCCGAGCTACGCGCTGGAGGCGCTGCGGAAGGCTGAATTCGAGGTCGAGGAACGGAACATCGTCCTCGTGGAACTCCCCCACCGCGCGGGATTCCTGCGGCGGATCACCGAGGTCCTGGCGCGCCAGGACCTCGACATCCGCTACCTCTACGCGAGCGCGTTCGAGGCTGGCCACAGCTCCCTTGTCGTCTTCTCCTGCACGAACAACGCGAAGGCGGTGACCCTCCTCCGCGAGAAGTAGGTCCCCGCGGCCCCCCTTGAACCGCGGGTGTCCGAGGAGGGGAGGACATCTGGCGCGGATCCCCGTCTGCGATCTTGCGAAGATCCACCGCCGTTCCATGCCCCGTCCACAGACGGGGGGCAGAGTCACCTGGGATCCAATGGAGGAGATGAAGTTGTCCAAGCGCGATCGAGCGTTGGTGGGCATCGCCGGGATTCTCGCCCTGGCGGCGATGATCGCGGTGCCGCTGTTCGCCCGCACCGGCTAGCCTAAGAACGCAGGTCCGGCCCAGTCTCGCTGTCTACCCCTCCCCCCCTAGTTCGGAGGTGCAGTGCGGGCAGCGCCGGGCAGCGAGGGGGATCTGGGTCCTACAGAACGGGCACTCCTTCGTGGTCGGAGCGGGAGCGACCTTCGGCCGTTCGAGCTTCTGGTAGGCTTTGACGATCATGAACACCACCAGCGCGATGATCAGGAAGTTCACGAGCGCGTTGATGAACGCGCCGTAGTAGATCGCCGCTGCCCCTGCGGCCCGGGCGGCTGCGGCGGACGCGTACACCTCTCCCGACAGGTTGAGGTACAGGTTCGCGAAGTCCACGTTGCCCACGAGCTTCCCGATGATCGGCATGATGAGGTCGTTCACAAACGAGCTCACGACCGAACTGAACGCCACGCCCATGATGAACGCCACGGCGATCTGGACGAGGTTGCCCTTCACGATGAACGCCTTGAACTCCTGCCACATGACGATCGCCTCCTTGTCCGCGCACTGTAGCGCGAGGGGCACCGCCCTGACAACCGTTGGGCCCGACCCCGTGGCGGGCTACCATGTACGTTGTGATCGGGACGTGGGTCAACATGGCGACCGTGCTCGTGGGGGGGAGCCTCGGGTGGGCCCTCGGGGCCCGTGTCCCGTCCCGGGTGCGGGAGGGAGCGACGATCGGGGTGGGCCTGGCGACGGTCGTCCTCGGGCTGCGGTTGGCGCTGGGGACGGGGAATGTGCTCGTCCTGATGGTATCGGTGATCCTCGGGGGCGCGGTGGGAGCGGCGATCCGCCTCGGCGAGCGCATCGAGCGCGGGACGCAGCGCGTGGGGCGCCTGTTTCGAGGGCGTCCGCTGGGGGAGGGCTTTCTCGCCGCGAGCTTGCTGTTCTGTGTGGGGCCGATGGCCCTCCTCGGGGCGATCCAGGACGGGCTGTACGGGGACTGGTCCCTCTTGGCGGCGAAGTCGATCTTGGACGGGATCTCGTCCCTGACCCTTGCCGCGGCGCTCGGGCCGGGGGTCCTCCTCTCGCTCGTTGTGATCCTCGTCTATCAGGGAGGGCTGACCGTGGCAGCCTCGCTCCTCTCCTCACACCTCGCCGGGTTCTCGCCCGATGCGCCCGCCGCGGTAGAGCTATCCGCCGCGGGGGGGGCGGTGGTCCTCGCGCTCGGGATCACCCTCCTGCGGCTCCGGGAGTTCAAGGTGGCTGACCTCCTCCCGGCCTTGGTCCTGGCGCCGCTTCTGGCGTGGGTCGTCTCGGTCCTGTGAGGGCTTTGCCTGAGGGGCCCAGCGGAGGTCGTCCCGCGGGTGGCTCGGTCCGCGGCCGGGTTCAGCCAGGCGCGCCGCTGGCGGTGACGTGATTGACGAGGGCCTCGATCGCCCGTTCGAGGGCCATCGCCCGCGATCCCTTCACGAGGAGGAGGGTGGGGGCGGACCACACCTCCTTGCGGACCTCCGTGAGGAGGGCATCGAGGTCCTCCGCTTCCGCCGCACCGGGACCGTTCCAGAAACGGAACGCCGCCGCCGCGCGGGGTCCGTAGCAGAACATGACGTCCACGCCTTGATCCTTGGCGTCGCGGATCGCCTGGGCGTGGAACCGGTCCTCGTCCGGGCCGAGGTCGAGCATGTCCCCGAACAGGATGGCCCGCCGCGCTACCGCGAGCTTGAGCGTGGAGAGCGTGCGCAACGCCGCCTTCACCGACAGAGGGTTCGCGTTGTAGCAGTCGTCGAGCAGCCACCCGAACGGGGCTGGGCGGAGCTGCAGCCGGTGCGGGATCGGTTCCACGTGGGCGAGGGCCTGGGCAGCGCTCTTCTCCGGCACCCCCATCCCCCAGGCGAGGGCGATCGCGCCACAGGCGAGCACGGGCACGTGCTCCCCAAGGAGCTTCAGCTGGACGGGGAGGTCCCCCGTCGGCGTCACCGCGCGGAACGTTACCCCCTCCGGTCGGTCGGTGACGGGATCCAGGGGGTGGAAGTCGGCGTCGGGCGTGCTCCCGAACCGCAGGCAGAGGCCAGGGCAGCGGTCGGCCCGTGACCGGAGCTCGGGGGAGTCCCAGCCCAGGGCGAGGATTCCCTCCTCGGGCAGGGCCTCGGCGAGCTCCCACTTCGCCTCCGCGATCGCCTCCAGCGAACCGAGGCTCCCGAGGTGGGCCGGCCCGACTGAGGTGATGATCCCCGCCCACGGCTGGAGGAGTTCGCCCAGCTCGCGGATCTCCCCCCGCGCCGTCATCCCCAGCTCGAACACCGCCGCCTCCACATCGTCGGGAATGGAGAGAATCGCGAGAGGGACGCCGATCTCGGTGTTGTAGTTCTCAGGGGCGCGGTAGGTACGGTAGCGGGCGGAGAGGGCAGCGGCGACGAGCTCCTTCGTCGTCGTCTTCCCGAACGAACCCGTGACCGCCACGATCGGCGCTTCGATCGCCGCCCGGCGCCAGGCAGCGAGCTCGCGGAGGGCGGTTGGGACATCGGGTACAAGGAAGAGATTGGTCCCGAACCCGGGATCCCGGGACACGACGGCGCCCATCGCCCCGCGGGCGAACGCCTCGCTGAGGAAGTCGTGCCCGTTGGCCCGGTGCCCGGGGAGGGCAACGAACACATCCCCCGGTTGGACCCGTCGCGAGTCGCAGGCGGCGCCGGAGACGGAGAACGGCGCTGTGGGCCGGATGAGCCGCGCCTCGAGCGCTTCCGCTGCCTCGCGAAGGTCCCACATCTATTCCCCCTCAGCCGGTTGGAGCGGGAGGATGACCGACACCGTGCCGTACACGACCGAACCGGGAATGCGGTCAGCTGCCCCATCCACCCCATACAGCCAGGCCTCCCCGATCACGTTCGAGATCGGATCGAGCGCGAACAGTTCGATGGTCAGCGTGTCGTAGGTTGGGATCCCCTCAATGTAGTCGAGGAGATCCCCCAGCGATGCGAGCACGGGTGCTGGCTCCCCCTTCTCCCGCGGGCGGGGCCCGCCGTAGGCGCGGAGCTCGACGTAGGGGGGCGCCGCGTCGGGGGGGATCTCCACCCACCCCTCCCACTCCTCGACCTGGCCCCGCCACCCGCGGAGGGTGACGACGAACTGAACCCGGTCGCCCGGCGCATAGGCGTCCCGATCCGTCTCTAGGGCAACGATCTCGGTGGCGGAGAGCTCGGGGCGGACCGTCGCCTCCAGGGTGGCGGTGAGGAGCCCCGGATCAGCGAACTCGTTATAGGCGAGCGCATCCGCGATGAGGGCCATCTCCCAGGATACGTAGGGGGCGATGTCCTCGGTCGACAGGAAGACGTTCTCGCGGGAGAGGGGCCGCGGCAGGCCCCGGCCGGTGAGCGTGTAGTTCAGGGTCACCGTGCCCGGTCCGATCCGATCCAGGGCTCGGTCCGCTGCCTCGAGGCCGGCGACGTAGAGGAGGAGGGCCGAGAGCTGCGGCTCATCCACGAGCTTGACCGTGAGGACCTCGTCCCTGGCCCGACCGAGGTCGCGGATGCGGAAGCTGGCGGAGAGGCCGCTCGGGATCCGCCCGATGACGCCGCCTACTCCTGCCGAGCGGTCGGCGAACACCCCCCCTACCACCTCCCCCACCGTGCCCAGCTTGTAGGAGAAGTCAAGCGCGGCCACGGTGTCGAACACGTGCGCTTGGGTGAGGAAGTAGCGGGCAGGGCCGGTGAAGAGGAACGGATGCCCGAATGCGAGGACGGCCTTCCCCTCCACCAGGGTCACGGTCCCCAGGGCCCCGATTGCGATGTCGCCCGTGGCCAACCCGACCCCGACCGGAGCTCCCGGCTCGAGGCCGAGGGGTGACACGTCCCCGGGCGCAGCGGGCGCCGCGACCACGCGCGACACGCCGAGGCTCCGCAGGCCGGGGACCCCGTTCCGCCAGGTGGGGAGGAGATCAGCGAGGGGATGCCATCGCGCCCGGAGGTCAACCCCCTGGTTGAGGGCCTCCAGCGCGCGGGCGGAGAGCCCGCTTGCCATCACCGGAGCGGAGAGGATCACGCTTCCCTCCACCGGCTCGTTCGCCGCGGCCCGCGGTCCATCGGAGGGGATGGGCTGCGTCTTCGGGGGGGCGATCTCATCGAGGACCGTGAGCATGGCCTCGATCGGGGTCACCAACGCCAGTGGCCGCTCGCGGTCTGCCGACCACGCCGCGGCCCGGGACAGGGCCCCCGCCAGCCGCCCGTCGAGGTAGATCGGGCTCCCCGACATCCCCTGGGCGACGCCTCCGGAACGGGCGATCGCCGGTCCGAACGCGCGGACGATGATGAAATCATCCCGCTCCCCCGGCTCGTCGAGGACCGCCACCACCTCGACTTCGAACCGGGAGATCTCCGTCCCCGCGACCACGGTCAGGCCGTACCCCGTCATCCCGGGCTCGATCTCAGACAAGGGAATCGTGTCTGCGGCCAGGGTGATCAAGCCGACGAACGCCACCGCGACCAACCCGACCCTCTTCACGGCTGTGCCTCCTTGGCCAACGCTACGGCCCGGGCGGCTCCCTCTTCCATCGTGCGCACGGGGACAAGTCCAGCCTGGGAGAGGACCGCCCTCCCCTCCGCCTCGTTCGTCCCCGTGAGCCGGATCACCATCGGTAGCCCGCTCTGCGCCGTGGCCTCGACTACGCCCTGGGCGACCTCGTCGCAGCGCGTGATGCCGCCGAACACGTTCACGAACAGGACCTTCGCCTTCCCGTCGCGCAGGATGAGCTCGACCCCCTTGCGCACGCGTTCCGCCCGTGCCCCTCCCCCGATATCGAGGAAGTTCGCCGGCCGCCCCCCGGCCTGGGCCACCAGGTCGAGCGTGGCCATGACCAACCCGGCACCGTTTCCGAGGACGCCGATATCCCCCTCGAGGCGGACGTAGCTCATCCCCACCGCGCGGGCATCGGCTTCGAGCGGGTCCACGATGGCGTCCGCCAATCCGGCGAACTGGTCCCCGGGGCGGTGGTCATCGTCCAGGATGAGCTTCGCATCGAGGGCAACCAGGCCCCGCTCCGTCTCGGCGAGGGGGTTGATCTCGGCGAGGCTTGCCTCGTAGCGCGTGAACACGTGGTAGAGCTTCCCGGCGATCGCGGCGAGGGGCTTCCTGAGTTCGGGTGGAGCAAGGGACACAAGCTGCCGGAGGCGGAACGGGAGGGGACCCTCCAAGGGGGGGATGGGCACCTGGCGGATCGCGCCCGGATCCGTGCGCGCGACCTCCTCGATGTCCACCCCACCGCGGGGGGAGTAGATCATCACCGGAGCCCGCCGGCGGCGGTCGAGGGTGACAGAAAGGTAGTGCTCGGACTGGGGAGCGACTGCTTCCACCACGAGGAGTTCGTGGATCGGGAGGCCCTTGAGCTCCGACCCCAGCATCTCTCCCGCGATCCGCGCCGCCTCATCCGGATCGCGGGCCAGGCGGATGCCGCCCGCCTTCCCCCGTCCGCCCACCGGCACCTGGGCCTTGAGCACGACCGGTCCTCCCGCAGCGGAAGCCGCCTCCCGCGCGGCATCACGTGTTGCTGCCCGTCCGCCGGCGGGGACGGGGATCCCCTCCTTCTCTAAGATCGCTCGCCCCTGCCACTCCAGAAGCCGCACCCGTGCCTCCTTTTGCAGGAAGGTTACCCGCCGGCTGCGGGTGGGGCCAGAGACATGCGGCCGGTTCTTGGGGGCCAAATGCCGTTTGCTTGCGGTTTTTCCCTGTTTGGGGTACACTTGAAGGCGATGCCTGCGAACCACGATTCAAGCTACGACGTAGACAAAATCCAGGTGCTGGAGGACATCGACGCGGTCCGCAAGCGGCCGGGGATGTACATCGGCTCCACCGGCCCCGATGGCCTCCTTCAGATGATCTACGAGGTCGTCGACAACTCGGTGGACGAAGCCCTTGCTGGCTTCTGTACGACGATCGAGATCGTGATCCACGAGGATAAGCGGGTCACCGTCCGCGATGACGGGCGGGGGATCCCGGTCGGGATCCACCCCGAGGCCGGGGTGAGCACGGTCGAGCTCGTGCTCACCACCCTTCACGCCGGCGGCAAGTTCGACGAGGGAGGGTACAAGGTGTCGGGGGGGCTCCACGGGGTGGGCGTATCGGCCGTGAACGCCCTGTCCGAACACTTCGTGGTCGAGGTGCGGTGGCGGGATGGGAAGGTCTACCGCCAGGAGTTCTGCCGGGGGCGGAAAACGACCGAGCTTGAGGTGGTGGGCGAGGCCAACGAGACAGGCACCACGATCACGTTCCTCCCCGATCGGGAGATCTTCGGCGAGATCCACTACAACTTCTCCAAGCTCTCCCACCGGCTGCAGGAGCTCGCCTACCTCAACGCCGGGCTCATGATCCATTTCGACAACCGCCTCACCGGTGTGAAGCGGACCTTCCACGCCGAGGGCGGGATCGCCGCGTTCGTGCAGGAGCTCGCGACGGGGAAGGAGCCTCTCCACGAGGGGCCGATCTACCTCGCCGAGAGCCGCGGGAGCCAATCCGTGGAAGTGGCGATGCTGTTCACGGACGCGATGGAGGAGGAGGTGTTCACCTTCGCCAACAACATCAACACCCGCGAGGGGGGCACCCACCTCACGGGGTTCCGCGCCGCGCTGACGAAGGTCCTCAACGACTACGCCCGCGAGAAGCGCATCCTGCGCCAGGAGGACGAAGCCCTCCCCGGGGAGGCGATCCGCGAGGGGCTGGTGGCGATCGTGTCCGTGAAACTCCAGCAGCCGGAGTTCGAGGGGCAGACGAAGGCCAAGCTGGGGAGCCCGGGGATCCGCGCGTTCGTGGAGGAGGTGGTCCGCGAGCAGTTCGGCCAGTACTTGGCGAAGAACCCCGGCGTGGGGCGGGCGATCATCGAGAACTCGCTCTCCGCCCACCGGGCGCGGCTGGCGGCGGCGAAGGCGCGGAAGCTCGTGCGGAGGAAGGAGGCCCTGTTCGGGGGCGGCCTCCCCGGAAAGCTCGCTGACTGTACGAGCGGCTCCCCGGAGGAGTCGGAGCTGTTCATCGTCGAGGGCGACTCGGCCGGCGGGTCGGCCAAGCAGGGCCGGGACCGGAACTTCCAGGCGATCCTTCCCCTCCGGGGGAAGGTCCTCAACGTGGAGAAGGCTCGGTTGGGGAAGCTCCTCGACAACCAGGAGCTGCGAGCGATCATCACCGCCCTCGGGACCGGGATCCGCGATGAGTTCAACCTCGACGGGCTGCGCTACCACAAGGTGATCATCATGGCCGACGCCGATGTGGACGGGTCCCACATCCGCACGCTCCTCCTCACGTTCTTCTTCCGCAACCTCCGCCCATTGATCGAGCGCGGCCACGTGTACATCGCCAAGGCCCCCCTCTACCTCGCCCAGCGGGGCCAGGTGCGGAGGTACCTGTACTCCGATGAGGAGCTGCAGGCTTATCAGGCCGAGGAGGACGGCAAGTTCACCGTGCGTCGGTTCAAGGGCCTTGGGGAGATGAACCCCGAGGAGCTGTGGGAGACGACGATGAACCCGGAGACCCGCATCCTGCGCCAGGTCACGATCCGCGACGCGTTGGAGGCGGACGAGGTGTTCACCACCCTCATGGGCACCGATGTCCCACGGCGGCGGGACTTCATCCGCGAGAACGCGCATCGGGTGGTGGCGTTGGACATCTAGCAGTTGCATCGCGGGCCCCGACGGGGAGAATCGGGTGGGGCCGTAGCTCAGTTGGGAGAGCGCTAGCATGGCATGCTAGAGGCCACGGGTTCGACTCCCGTCGGCTCCAGTTGGTAGCACCGTCCTCTCTGTAGTCCCTACCTTCTCTTTCCACCGTGTTGCGGATGGCTCACCGGGCCCCACATACGTGGGACCTCGCTTTGGCCCAAAGCTCTTTCGTCGGGGAGGCAGCCGCGGGTTAGCCAGGGTCTCGCCCCTCACGATGCGACCGCCCACGATGTACCCTGGAATCCGGTTTGGATCAACTGTTTTGAGGTGGGCTTGACGGGTGTCCTAGAACCTCTTATATTCCACTACAAACCAGTGGCACCGCCCACAGCGGGCCACGACAAGGGCAAACCCCTCGCGAGGGGGGGACGCAAAGCCACGGGTCCCACGGGGACAGCCGGGTTGCCGAATGGAACGCAGAGGACGCGGGCAGCGGTTGTGGGCCGGGATCAGCCTATGCGGGCTGAGCCTCCTTCTCGTGCAGGGAGCGATCGCTCCGGACCCCACCATCGCTGGCGGGGCAGGGGCGGTGGGTTCCCCGGGCCCGGTGACGGCGAACCTGCCCTGGGGCCTGGAGCGAATCCGTGTTCCCGCAGCGTGGCAGGTCACAAGGGGGAGCCCGGAGATCGTCGTTGCCGTGATCGATAGCGGCATCGACTGGACGATTCCCGAGCTCGCCGCGGTGCGGTGGACGAACCCTTGCGAGATCCCTGCGAACGGGAAAGACGACGATGGGAACGGGTATGTGGATGATGCCTTCGGATGGGATTTCCGCGATGGGGTGCCGGCGGATCGGCGGCGCACGCCGCTCTACTGGCATGGAACCTTCGTTGCCGGGATCATCGCTGCCCGGGCGGGGGTGGAGGGGGCGGCGGGCGTGGCCCCCACCGTGCGGGTCATGGACGTGCGGTTCCTCGACTCGCGAGGGCTTTTCTTGACGAGGGACTGGGACCGGCTGGCGGAGGCCATTCGGTATGCGGTGGATAACGGCGCTCAGATCATCAACCTCAGCCTGTACGCTAAGGGAACTCCCCCCGCGGTCGTCGAACGGGCCCTCTCCTACGCTGCCGCCCAGGGCGTGGTCGTGGTGGGGATCGCTGGGAACGAGGCGAACCCTGAAGTCCTGTATCCGGGCAAATACCCGACCGTGCTTGCGGTATCGGCCACCGACGCGACGGACGGGCTGGCTCCGTTCAGCTCGTGGGGACCGGAGGTAGCGGTGGCCGCACCGGGGCACGAAGTGGCCTCCCTTCTCCCCGGAGGTCGCGCCGCTCAGAACTCGGGAACTTCGTTCGCTGCGCCCCACGTCGCCGGAACCCTTGCCCTTATCCTCTCCGCCGATCCTTCGCTCACGGCGTCCGAGGCGGTGGATCTCCTCCTTGAGAGCTCCACCCCTCTTGCCGCGGATCCGCGGTTCGGCGCCGGCCTGGTGGACGCGGGTACGGCGGTGGCGGCCGCGTCGGCTGCGGGCCGGTAGGCCGCGGACGAATGTCCGCTTGACAGGGGAGGCTGGCCGGCTTATAGTGCAAACCAACATAAACAAACCCTGAAAAGGGCAAACCCACGGGAACGTGGGGGCGCAAAGCTACGAACCCAGGACGGGTAGTCGGGCTGCCAGGAGGGCGAACCATCTGGCGCCCGTTTTTTGTTGGGCGGGGCAACACAGAAGGAGGGCGGTGACGTGCAGGTAACCTTGTACTACAACGAGGAGGACCAGTACCTCCTGGAGTTGGTGGACGAGCTGGCTGAACGGGAGCGCAAGTCCCGGTCTGCCGTGATCATGTCCATCCTCGAGGGGCACTTTGAGCGTGGGAAACGTCTGGGGGAAATCCTCGTGGATATGAGGGCCGTCACCCCCGAGGATGTGGCCGAGGCCCTCGCCGAGCAGAAGGCGGGCAACGGGCCGCGGAGGATTGGGGAGATCCTCGTCGAGAAGGGTTTGGTCCGCGACGAGGTCGTGAAGCGCGCCCTGGTCGTCCAGGGCCGGTTCAACCGAAGCTAGCATAGGAGCATGATCGAAGCGTAGTCACGTCTGCCGAAAAGGTAAACCCGGAGCGATCCGGGGGCGCAAAGCCATGGACCTCCCGAAGGCCGCCAGGCTGCCGAAGCGCAAGCTGGGAGGGAACCATGGTGAAGAGGAAGAGAATTGGAGACGATCCCCAAGTCCGGTTTGGTAGTGGTAGTGTTGTTCGGGGAGGGGGTCTCCGCGAAAAGTTCGGAGCAGGCTTCGGTTGCCACTCGCAGCGTAGGCCGGGGGCAGCTGGGAAGGCCACAGGTGGTCTTGCTGCTGCGGCTTGCCTGGTCATCCTGTTGGTGACCGCGGCGTCGGGCATCTCGGCCTACGGGCAGTTCACGCTCTCCACTGTGTACGGAACATGGATCAGCGCGGATGACTCTCCGACGGGACTGGGGACCAACGAGTTGCGTTGGGGTATACCTTCTGGGCAATCACAGAAGAGTGGGTATAGATTCCTCGGCAGCAGCAACGTGAGCTTCGGATCGGGAGAGGTTTTCGTCATCGGGACGTTCAACCACCTCAACTTCCCAGTCACGGGTGAAACCATCACTCGCGCGGACTTGCAGGTTAGGCTCCAGTTCTCCACCCCGCCAATATCTCCAGACCCGGTCTTCACATTCCGCGTGCTCCATGAGGAGACTCCGAACGAGAGGCCGTGTGCCTATCCTGGATCCACAGTGTGTCCTGATAGGGTGAGGTTTCAGAGTGCCACAGCCCAGGAGACATACCTAATTGGTGGTATACCGTATACACTAGAGATCCTAGGGTTCAGAGTGGGTTCGCCCACCGGGCCAACGGTATCGGAGTTCATCACTGAAGAAAGGCAGGAGAATCTTGCCTACCTAGTAGGTCGCTTGGTCGTCGCTGCCGTTCCGTCGATCGAGCTTGTGAAGACGGGGACGTTGAACGTAGGGAGTAACGGGAGAGCGGATGCGGGGGACACGATCAGCTACACGTTTGCGGTGACGAACACGGGGAACGTGGCGCTGACGAACGTGAAGATCGACGATGCGCGGCTGGGGGTAGCGAACCTGGCCGTGGCGCCGGCGACGCTGGGGCCAGGCGAGCAGGGGACGGCGCAGGCCACCTACGCGATCAGCCAGTCCGATCTGGACGCGGGGAGCGTGTACAACGTTGCAACGGTTACGGGGACGCCGCCGAGCGGGCCGAGCGTAAGCGATACCGATGACGACACCCAGACGCTGACGCGTGTGCCGTCGATCGAGCTTGTGAAGACGGGGACGTTGAACGTAGGGAGTAACGGGAGAGCGGATGCGGGGG